>Ga0209062_1000248_pt1 | contig 199746 bp, 166 predicted proteins | sample Coa_R2_2_FD_187158 | JGI IMG/M metagenome (GOLD analysis project Ga0209062, IMG submission 187158) | Surface soil microbial communities from Centralia Pennsylvania, which are recovering from an underground coalmine fire - Coalmine... | ecosystem: Environmental > Terrestrial > Soil >... | reverse complement strand
AACCAACCCCGGCGGCATGGTGCGGTGCGCCTCGGCCACGTTGCGGCGCAGATCCTCAAACAGGACCCGCGTCCATTCGATCAGCCGCTCAGGCGAGGAGGCAGCAGCCAGCTCCATCCGCCCAGTAAATCACAGGTCCGGTTGATTAATCGTTAAGCGGGGAACCGCGCCGCGCGGCAATCCGCCGAACTCCTTGTGGTCCACCAGCACCACCGCGCAATCCGCCCGCGCGAGCGCCGCGTCCAGTTCGCAAAGCCGCGCGTCGAGCCCGGCCGGCAGCGATGACAAATTCGGCTCCACGACCAAGAGCTCGCCGGCCCGCGTCTCGGCAAGAAGCCGCACGATCGCAAGCGCCGGGCTGTTGCGGAGATCGTCGCTGTCCTTCTTGTAGGTGAGACCGAGGCAGGCGATCACCGGATCGCGCAGGCCCGCCACGCGGTCGCAAATCGCAGCCGCGATGCGCGCCGGGCGCGCATCGTTCACGGTCCGCGCGGTGCGGATCAATCTCGCCTCGTTTGGCGCGGCGGCGACGAGGAACCACGGATCGACCGGCAGGCAATGGCCGCCGACGCCGATCCCAGGGCGCAATATGCCGACGCGCGGATGCAAGTTGGCGAGACGGATGGCTTCGTCGGCATCAACGCCGAGCGCCGCGCACAGATCGGCGAGCTCGTTGGCGAAGGCGATGGCGACGTCGCGGCTGGCGTTCTCGGCAAGCTTCGTCAGTTCGGCGGTGCGGGCATCCGTCAGCACGGCCGGCGCGCGGGCGATGCGGGCATAGAGCGCGGCGGCACGCTTCGCAGCGTCCTCGGTCACGCCGCCGATGACGCGCGGCACGGCGGCGAGTTCGGCGAGCGTGTTTCCCGGCGTCGCCCGCTCCGGGCAATGCGCGAGATGCACGCCCGCCGGCAGCAGCCGGCCGAGTGCGGCGGTGGTTCCGACCGGAACTGTCGATTCGACCACCACCAGATCGCCCGCGCGCAGCACCGGCGCGATGGCGCGCGCCGCCTCGTAGAGATGCGAAAGGTCCGGCTGCCGGCCGCGCAGCGGCGTCGGGACGGCGAGGATGAAGCCATCGGCCGGCTCCGGCGCCGCCGCGGCACGCAGCGTGCCGTCGGCGATGCAGCCGGCGAGGAGCTCCGGCAAGCCGGGCTCGCGGAAGGGCGGCCTGCCGGCATTGACCGATGCAACCACATGCGCGTCGGTGTCCGCCCCGAGCACGCTGAGCCCGGCGGCGGCGAACGCGGCGGCGGTCGGCAGCCCGACGCGGCCGAGGCCGACGACGCAAAGCCTCGGCGCGAGGGTCACGCGAGCAGCCGTCGCACGATCCGCTCGGCTGCCCGGCCGTCCCCGTATGGGCTGTGCGTCCGGCTCATCGCGCGATACGCCCCTTCGTCATCCAGCACGCGCGCGGCGGCGGCTTCGATGCGGCCGGGGTCGGTGCCGACCAGCAGCGCGGTCCCCGCCTCAACGCCCTCCATCCGCTCGGTGGTTTCGCGCGTGACGAGCAGCGGCTTGCCGAGCACCGGCGCCTCTTCCTGCACGCCTCCCGAGTCAGTGAGGATCAGCGCCGCGCGGCGCATCAGTGCCACGAAGGCGAGATAGTCCTGCGGCCCCAGCAGCCGCACGGCAGGATGCGCGCCGAGCGCCGCCTGCGCGGGTGCCCGGGCGGCGGGGTTCGGGTGCAGCGGGAACAGCACCTCCACATCGCCGCGATCGGCGATGCGGCGCACCCCCTCGGCCACGCGCGCGATGCCGGCGCCGAAACTTTCGCGCCGGTGCTGGGTGACGAGCACGGTGCGCCGGTTGGCCACCTGGGGCGGCGCCGCGCCGCGCGCGCGATCAAGCCGGGCAACGGCCTCGTGCAGCGCATCGATCCCCGTGTTGCCCGTCACCGCGATGCGCGCATCGGCCACACCCTCGGCGAGCAGGTTGCGCCGTGCCTGCTCCGTCGGCGCGAAATGCAGGTCGGCGAGTTCCGCGATCAGGCGCCGGTGCATCTCCTCGGGCCACGGCGCCGCGAGATCGAAGCTGCGCAGCCCAGCCTCGATATGCGCGACCTTCACCCGCGCATAGAACCCGGCGAGCGCGCCGGCGAGCGCCGTTCCGGTGTCGCCTTGCACCAGAACCCAGTCGGGCCGGACGGCCGCGATCACCGCGCCGAGCCGCGCCACCATCGCCCCGATGCGCGCGGTGAGCGCGCCATCCGGCGGCGGCGCGCCGATCGCGACGTCGGGGCGGATGCCGAACGCCAAGAGCACATCGGCCGGCAATCCGTCATGCTGGAAGGTGACACATACGGGTGAGCGGACGCCTGCCGTCGCCCCGAGCCGGCGGATCACGGGCGCAAGCTTGATCGCCTCGGGCCGCGTGCCGAGCACGGTCAGCACGACCACGCAAGCCTCCTCCCCTGACTTCGGGGCCTGGTCGGCCTATGTCTGGACGTATGGAACAGGCCGAGTTCGACAAGGCGCTGATCGCCGCCGCGTTCGCGATCGCCGCGCGCGACGGGTGGGATGCGGTGAGTGTTCCCCGCGCGGCGCGCGAAGCCGGGCTCGATCTCGCCGAGGCGCGCGAGCGGTTCCCCGGCCGGGCCGCGATCCTGCTTCGTTTCGGGCGGATGGCCGACAAGGCGGCGCTCGCCGGGCCGGAGACGCAGGGCACGGTGCGCGACCGGCTGTTCTACATGCTGATGCAGCGGCTCGACGTGATGCAGGAGCACCGAGCGGGCGTGATCGCGCTGTTGCGCCATCTGCCGTTCGACCCGCCGCTCGCGCTGATGCTGAAGCTCGCGACCGATCGCAGCATGCGCTGGATGCTGGAGACGGCGGGTGTTCGCACGCGCGGCCTGCGCGGGGAGCTGCGCGTGCGCGCGCTGAGCGGGTTGTGGATCTGGACGATGCGCGCCTGGGAGCGCGACGAGACCTCGGACATGTCGGCGACGATGCGTGTGCTCGACACCGCGCTCGCACGCGCCGAGCGGCTCGCGGGCTGGTTCGGCGGCGGCCCGCGCCCGGAGTTCTCGGCCGAGGAGGCCGGGGCACCGGCGGCCGATGAGATGCCGCCCGAACCGGAATCGCCGCCGCCACCGGAGTTGGGGCCGGTCTGAGTCTGGGGCATAACCCCGCGAGCCGCTCCCGCCGGCCGTGGGGGAGGCGCGATCGAAAGGGGGAAGTGCGATGCCGAATGCGAAAAGTGGCCCGAAGCCCGCGGATTTCGACATCACGCGGTTCTTCAGCGAGTTCAAGATGCCGGCCGGCTTCGACATGCAGGCCGTGACCGAAGCCGGGCGGCGCAACATGGAGGCGATCGCGGCGGCGAACCGCGTCGCGATGGAGGGCGCGCAGTCCTTCGCGCGGCGCAACATGGAGATCATGCAGCAGGCCATGTCAGAGATGACCGAGGCGCTGCGCGGGCTCGCCACCGCCGAGGCGCCGCACGAGAAGGCGGCGCGGCAGGCCGAGCTGGTGAAGGCCGCTTATCAGCGCGCGGTCGCCAACATCCAGGAGCTCAGCGAGATGATCCAGCGCTCCAACGCCGAGGCGCTGGCGGTGCTCAACAAGCGGTTCACCGAAGCACTCGACGAGCTGAAGGCGATGGCGAACAAGGCGGGCTGAGCGGCGCGGCCGGCTCATCCCGCCCGCCCGATGGCGTGAAAGCGCATCATCCGGATGGCGCCCGCGCGCATCAGCCGCCCGCGGCGCAGCCAGAGCTCGGCTTCCCGCACGATCAGCCGGGCACGCTCCGGCGTGGGCCGTTGCGGGCCGAGCGCCTGCACGAACTCGTGCCACTGGCGCAGCGCCGCCTGCAGGTGCGGGCCGGTGATGTCCTTGGCCACCCGCACCTCGTGGCCGAGCGTCTCCAGCGCCGTGCCGAGCGCCCGCTCGGTCGGCGGCGGCACGCGGCGCGCCTCGGCCGCCATCCACTCGGCGAGCGCGCCGGGCTGCGGGGCAGGCCCGGCGACTATGGCGGTCAGCACCAGCTCCCCGGCCGGCTTCAGCGCCCGCGCGATTGCTGCCAGCAACGCATCGGGCGCCGCGCGAGCCATCGGGTCAAGCGCCAGCGCGCGCTGGAAATACCGTTCGGGGAAGCGAGGTTCGGCCGGGGACCAGGGCTGCACCGTGGCGCGCTTGGCGAGCCCGGCGGCAGCCGCGCGGCGCGCCGCCACGGCGGCGCGTGCCGGATCGTCCTCGAAGGCGCTCACCCAGGCGCCGAGCGTGCCGGCGAGCGCGCGCGGCGGCCCGCCCGTCTGCGCCCCGACCAGCAGCAGGCTGTGCGCGGCGGAAAGCCCGAGCGGCTTGGCGAGCGCCAGCACCGCCTCCGCCCCGCCCGGCTCCGTGAATCCCTCGCCCCAGAGCGCATCGGTGAGCGCGAGCCGCGCGTCCGCCGACGGCGTGGCCGGCCGCGCCCCGTTCGCCGCCGTTGGTCCCGGCGCGGCCTCTGGCGCGGCCGGCGAGGCCGCCGGTTCGGGCGGCGCGAAACGCGCAAGCTTGGCGAGCAGGTCGCGAAACAGCACAGCCGCACCTCCAGGCCGCGAGCCTGGAGGCAAAAGGTTGAAACTCGATTACCGCGCGGGAAGGGCGATGATTGGCCGCGCCCGCTCCGCGTTCACTCCGACGATCCGACGAGATGGTTCCGGTACTTGTTCCTGAGCGCCATCTTCTGAATCTTCCCTGTCGCGGTGTGCGGCAGGCTTTCTTCCACCACCACCGCATCCGGCAGCCACCACTTGGCGACCTTGCCCTCGTACACGGCGAGCACCGACTTCGGATCAATCGTGGCGCCCGGGCGTGGCACGACGATCAGCACCGGCCGCTCGTCCCATTTCGGATGCACCGCCGCGACCACCGCCGCCTCCAGCACGTCGGGGTGGGAGACGGCGATGTTCTCGAGCTGGATGGAGCTGATCCACTCGCCGCCCGACTTGATCACGTCTTTGGAGCGGTCGGTGATCTCCATCACCCCCTCTTGGTCGATGGTGGAAACATCCCCCGTGGCGAACCAGCCCTCCGCGTCGAGCGCGCTGCCCGGTTCCTCGCCGTAATAGGCGCTGGCGACCCAGGGGCCGCGCACGCGCAAATCGCCGAACGCGACCCCGTCCCAGGGAAGCTCGGCGCCGTCGTCGCCGGTGATCTTCATGTCGATGCCGAATATCGCGCGGCCCTGCTTCAGCATCAGCCGGAGCTGTCCCGCCTCGTCCAGCCCCTCATGCGCGGGCTTCGGGCTGTTGAACGTGCCGAGCGGGCTCAGTTCGGTCATGCCCCAGGCATGCTCCACGCGCACGCCGTATTCCCGCCCGAACGCCTCGATGATCAGCGGCGGGCAGGCGGAGCCGCCAGTGACGATGCGCTTGACGGTCTCCAGCCGCTCCCCGCTGGCGCGGAGGTGCTGCAACAGGCCGAGCCAGACGGTCGGCACGCCGGCGGAGAACGTGACCCGCTCGGCGTTCATCAGCCGCGCGACCGAGGCGCCATCGAGATGCCGTCCCGGCAGGACCAGCGCTGCTCCCGCCATCGCCGCGCCGTACGGCACGCCCCAGGCGTTGACGTGGAACATCGGCACGATCGGCATGACGCGGTCGGTCGCGCGCAGGCCCATGCAGTCGGCGGAATTGAGCGCGTAGGCGTGCAGCACCGTGGAGCGGTGGCTGTAGACGACGCCCTTGGGGCGGCCGGTGGTGCCGGAGGTGTAGCAGATGGCGGCGGCGGTGTTCTCGTCGAACGAAGGCCAGTCGAACCTGGCCGAGGCGGCCTCCGTCACCGCGTCCTGCGAATAGAGCGCCATGCCGGCGGGAAGGCTGATTGGCGGCACCTGTGCCGGCGCGCACATGGCGACCAGCGCCCGCACGCTGCCCGTGATGTGCGGCGCGATGCGCTCGATGAGCGGGGCGAAGCCGGGGTCGAAGAACAGCACGCGGTCCCCGGCATGGTTGACGATGTAAATAATGTCCTCGTCCGCCAGGCGCGGATTCACCGTGTGGCACACCGCGCCCATGCCGGGCGCGGCGTAATAGACCTGCAAATGGCGATGGTCGTTCCAGGCGAGCGTGCCGACGCGATCGCCCGGGGCGATGCCGAGCCCCTTGAGCGCGTTCACCAGCCGCCGCGCCTCTTGTTCGATTGCCGCCCAGTCGGTGCGGTGAATCTCGCCGTCGCTCGTGCGCGCCACGATCTCGCCCTTGGCATGATGGCGGGCGGCGTGGCGCAGGATCGAAGCGATCAGCAGCTCGTGGGATTGCATTAGGCCCAGCACAGACGCGCCTCCGTTTTTGCTTGCGCGCGGTTCTCGCGCGCCTTCCGGGCGGCGTCCAGGCGTGGTTCGATCCCCGCCGAGGGACGGAGGAGGGCGCGATGGAGTACCGGCTGGCGCTGATCGTGGGCGCGGGGAGCGGGCTGTCAGCCTCGCTCGCGCGGCTCTTCGCGCGGCACAATCTTCAGGTGGCGCTCGCTTCGCGCCATCCCGACCGGCTGCACGCGCTCTGCGCGGAAACGGGCGCCGCGAGCTTCGCCTGCGAGGCGACCGAACCCGAGGAGGTGGCCGGACTGTTCGACGCCGTGGTGGCCTCGCTCGGGGAGCCCGATGTGGTGGTCTACAACGCCGCCGCCCGCGCGCGCGGCCCTTTGACGACACTCGTGCCCGAGGAGGTGGCGCGCGCGCTTGCCGTGTCCGCCTTCGGCGGCTTTCTGGTGGCGCAGCAGGCGGCGCGGCTGATGGTGCCGAAGGAGGCGGGCGCGATCCTGTTCACCGGTGCCTCGGCCTCGGTGAAGGGCTATCCGCAGTCGGCAGCCTTCGCGATGGGCAAGTTCGCGCTGCGCGGCCTGGCGCAGAGCATGGCGCGTGAGCTGTCGCCCAAGGGCGTGCATGTGGCGCATTTCGTCATCGACGGCGGCATCCGCGGCGCCGCCCGCCCCGAGCCGGCGGAGGCGCCCGATTCGCTGCTCGACCCGGATGCGATCGCCGAGACCTACTGGCACGTGATGCACCAGAAGCGCAGCGCCTGGAGCTGGGAGGTGGAGCTGCGCCCGTGGGTGGAGCGGTTCTAGGCGCACGCCCCTCCCGCCGCCGCGACCGAGACAGAGCTGGACGGGAGGCGATCGCGGGTGGGCCGCCTGACTTAGATTGGGCGGCGGCGCGTGTTACTCGGAGCCGAGTGCCGTGGAGGGATCGCCAGTGGCCGAGCCCGAGCTGGTCGAGTTCGACGAAGATTTCTATCTGCGGACCTATCCCGACGTGGCCGCCGCCGTTGCCGGCGGCGGGGAGCGAAGCGCGTTGAACCATTACCTGCAATTCGGCCGCCTGGAGGGCCGATTGCCGGTGCCGGTGGATGAAGCGTTTTACCTCCGCAGCTATCCGCTCGCCGTTCGTGAGATCAGTGCCGGACGCGCCGCCAATGCAGCGACGCATTATTTGAAGATCGGGCGCGCGCGAGGCTACCTGCCGCGGGCCGACGCGCCGCGGCCCGATTACGCCGCGGCGCTGCCCTCGCGCTTCGGGGGCTTGTGGATCGACCAGCCGCATGTGCACGACCTGATCGACGGCAAGCTGGACATCGGGCTGATAACAGCGCGGCAGGCGAGGCTTTTGCGGCAGTTTGCCGATCAAGGTTACGTGATCCAGGAGCAGGCGATCCCGCCCGAGCTTGTGTCGCGCGCGCGGGCGGAGTTGGAGGCAGTCTATAGCGGACGCTATCCCGAGCTATGGTTCGAATGCAAAATTGTCTCGCCGGAGCTGATGCACTGGCGGCCGGAGATCAACAACTTCAATCCAAAGGCGCTCGACCTCCATCATTTCTGCCCGGCGATACGCGAATTGGTGTTTAGCGATCGGATCGTGGAGTTCCTAGGACTGATCTTCGAGAGCAAGGTGTTCGCCTCGCAGACCGTGGGGTTTTGGCGCGGCTTGGCGCAGGAGCCGCACCAGGACTCCGCCTCTGTCGCCTACACGCTCCCGCGTAGTTTCGCTGCGAGTTGGGTGGCGTTGGAGGATGTGATGCCCGGTGCGGGCGAGCTGTTCTACTATCCGGGAAGTCATAGATTCCAGGATTTCCTCTATGCGGAGCGATTCAAGAGCGTGGCGGAAGCCAAGCGCATGACGGGCGTGGAAGGCGGGATGGACGAAGAGAGGGAGCGACATGTGCGTGCGCTTGGTCGCCGGGCGGAGGCGTTGGGGATCAAGCGCGCGAGCTTCGCCGCCAAGGCGGGAGACGTGCTGATCTGGCATGCCGACCTCGTTAACGGCGGGCAACCCGCCGCGGACGACGTGACGCAGAAGAGCGTGGTGACGCATTATTGCCCCAAATACGCGGCCCCCACATTCACGGAACATATGAAAGCGAGCTTGGGAGAGCAGGATGGACATCTATTCACTACCAGTTACTACTGTCACGAGACTTGACGCCTGCCCGGCGGAAGCCCGGCAGGGCTGCGAGATGCGGAGCGCGCGGAAATAGCATCGATGATCGGGCCGCAACTGCCGCAACCGCAGGCGATACGGGCAATCAGAGATGCCCCTTCGGCATCATTCGAGCTTCTGTGCCCCGCGACTGTTCGCGTGCCTCCATCGCCGAAGTTCACGTTCGGAACTTTCGAGGCTCCGCTCGCGAGATGGTATTACGGGGCGAGCCATCTGCATGCGGGCGGGCTATTTAAGCTGAGAGACTTTTGCGTCTCTCACCCTTACCTTCTTTCTAAGGACGGTGTCGTCTATTGCTGTCCGGAGGCAAATATTCATCCGGGCCACACGCTTGCGGCTCTGCAAGGACGTGACCTGCCCAGAACACCGATACGCCTCTCCGGTCAATTCGTTATGATCACTGGCCCCGGCTACCCGATTTACGGTCACTGGCTAAGTGATTTTCTGCCCAAATTGGCCGTCCTCAATGGTCTGGGCTACGATCTCGGATCGCTAAAGTTCCTGGTGCCGCATGATGTACCGGCGTTCGGCTTGGAGTGGCTTGATCTCCTCGGCTTTCACCGGGACAACATTGTGGAATTCGATTTGGGTGACACTTCGCGTGAAGTGGAAGAATTGCTTATTCCGACGACGCTTCACAACGGCGTGCGAGGGAGCACGCTTTATCGAAACGCCGCTGATCTTCTGCTGGACAGAGTTCGCGCTCAGCATCCTTCTGTCGATGATGCAGGAGATGAGATCCCGGTTTTCCTCTCGCGGGCAAAATCGTCGCAAAGCAGGGAGCTTCTCAATCGCTCTGCGATTGAAGAGGAGGCGGCTTCCAGGGGAATCGCGCTGTGCCACCCGCAGGAGTTGTCGCTGTTAGACCAGATCAGGCTATTTCGCAAATCCCGTGTGATCGTCGGCGAGTACGGGTCTGCATTGCACGGCAGTCTTTTTTCGCGGCCCGGCACCGTTGTCTGCGCGATTAGAGGGTCAAGACAACATCCTGCCTTTATCCAGTCGGGCATCGGGAACATACTGCGTCAGCACACCGGTTACATATTTGGCGCTAATATTCCCGGCGATCCCGCGGAACGCTTCTCGGTGTCTTTGGAGGATTTTCGCGCCTGTCTCGACTCCGTTGTGAGTGGGGAAGGCTTCGATGACCGTGGAACCTAGCCTCTGGACTCATGGACAGTCACAGACGTCCGCTTCCCGCCTGCCGCAGCAGCGGAGAGGCGGAGCGCCTGGAGCTGCGGCCCTGGGTGGAGCGGTTCTCGGCGCGCGACCTCTCCCGCTATCGCGGCAGAGCTGGTATGGTCGCGTGAACGCCTTTCCCGCTCGCGGGAGAGGCCGGTGCTGCGGCGCCGGGTGAGGGTGGAGGAAGAGCATGATCTACGAACTGCGAATCTATGACTGCGTGCCGGGGCGGCTGCCGGATCTGTTGAAGCGGTTCGATACCATCACGCTGAAGCTCTGGGAGAAGCATGGCATTCGCCAAGCCGGCTTCTGGACCACGCTGATCGGCGAGAACAACCAGCGGCTTTACTATCTGCTCGCCTGGGACTCGCTCGCCGAGCGCGAGAAGAAATGGAACGGCTTCGCCGCCGACCCGGAATGGCTGAGCGCGCGGGCGCAGACCGAAGCGAACGGCGCCATCGTTGCTCAAGTGACCAACGAGATCCTGGCGCCCACCGCCTTCTCCGCCGTGCGGTAGTCCCATCGCGCTGCAGGAGATCCGCCGCCGCGTCGACGCGTGGCGGCAGGCGCGGCACGCGCGCTTCCAGGCCATGCTGCATGGCGCCGAGTGGACCGCCGCCGAGCTTGCGCGCGCCTATGCCGGGTTTGACGGCCCCATGTGGCCCGAGCTGCGTATGCCGATCGAGGCGCGGCTCGCCGATCTCGTCGCCGCGGCAGGCTTGGCCGAGGCGGGGGAGGTGTTCGAGTCGCACCATCGTATCCGCGCTTCGGTGCTGCGCGCACTGTGTCCCGACCGCGACGGATGTTTCCTGGACGAGGGGCCGCCGGACGTGTTCGTCGCGCGCGAGGTGCTGGCCGAGAGCGACAACCCGCTCTTCTCGGAGGCGTTGCCGCCACCGCTGCGCCGCCGTTCCGGTGAGCAACGGCGGCCCGCGCTTCGCCTGTTGCAGGCTCCGGCTGGTTTGCGTCTGTTGGCCACCCCGGAAGGCACGATGCTGTTCTGCCCGGAGCGGGGCGTGTTCTGGCGCGCCGCCTCGGTGCGCTGCTACGGCCGCCCGGCGGTCCCTGCCGAGGAAATCGCCGTCAACGCCCCCTTGGTGGTGGCGCAGGACATGTTCTACGGCGCGAATTTCTGCCATTTCCTGTTCGACTGGATGGTGCGGGTGGGGCTGTTCGCCGCGGCCGAGCCGGCGGTGGCGCGCGCGTGCCGGTTCCTGCTCGGCGGCCCGCCGGGACCTTTCCAGGAGCTGGTGCTGGAGCGGCTGTGTGCCGTAACCGGTCTCGACTTCGGGCAATTCCTGTTTCCGACCGAGGCCACCCTGCTGCGGCTGGAAGCGGCATCGTTCTTCTTCTCCGACGCGCCGCGGGCGATCGCGCACCCGGCGTTCAGCGCCCATCCCGCGGCAATGCGGGTCGTCGGAGCGATCGCCGCCGCCGTCGATGCGCCGCCGGGTCCGGTGCGCCGGATCTATATTAGCCGCCGCGACGCCGGTATCCGCCGGGTTGCCAACGAGGCGGCGCTGTGGCGCGTGCTTGCCGCGCGCGGGTTCGACATGGCTCTGATGAGCACGCTGCCGATCACCGAGCAGATCGGCCTGCTGCGTGGCGCCACGGGGATTGTGGCGCCGCACGGAATGGGGCTCGCCCACCTCGCCTTCCATACTGGGCGCCCGACCTTGATCGAGCTGCACAACCGGGCGATCGGCACCGACGCCTATGCGGTGATCGCCCGCGCCATGGGCTGCGACTATCGCGCCGTGCTGGGCGAGCCGGTGGGCAATGCCGCGGGCGATTTCGTGATCGACCCGGCGCTGCTGGAACAATGCCTGGACGAGGCCGGCCTGACGGCGGAGGCGACGGCGGTTCCGCCACGCCGGCCGGCGCAAGGAGAGTGGTTCGGCGGCGTGCAAAGCGAGCCGGCAGCGCCGGTTTCCTATCTGCCCCCGCCGGTGCCTGGCGAGGCCGTGCTGCGCCACCGGCGCGACGACCCGGCGCGCCAGCCGGACAGCAACGTGGGCTGGTGGGCGGTCGGCGCCTTGCCGCGCGGCGCGGTGTACACCGCGAGCTGCGCGCTGTGGCTGGCCGGCGGCTTCCGCTTCGCCGATCTCCGCTTGCATGTGGACGGGCTGTGGAACGTGATCGCGGCGCAGCCGGCGGACCTCGCCTGCGTCGATTCCTGGCAGTGGGTATTCCTGTGCGGCGTGGTGCGGGCGGCGGAGACGAACGTGGTACTGCGGCTCGAAGCCGAGCCGGGGGCGACGGTGTTTTCCGCCGGCTGGGAGGTCCGGGCCGGATTTAGGGATGGCGCCTGACGGACCGCCGCGGCGCGGTGATCGGGCGCGTCGCGGTTGCGGAAGTTCCGCCGCTTCGGCAAAACCTGGATACAGCGGCGGCCGGAAGCGGCCCAGCCGCCAGGGAGAGCGACAAGAATGGCACTGACAAGGCGAGCACTTCTCGGCACCACGGCGGCCGCGGCGGCGCTGCCGCGCGGCGCGCGCGCCGCCGACGAAAAGATCCTCAAGATCGGCAACACGATGCCCTACAGCGGGCCGGCTTCGTCCTACGCGCCGATCGGCAAGACCGAGGCCGCCTATTTCGCGATGCTGAACAAGCAGGGCGGCGTCGGCGGTGTGAAGATCGACTTCATCTCGCTCGACGATGGCTACAGCCCGCCGCGCACGCTGGAAGACGTGCGCCGGCTGGTCGAGCAGGAAAATGTCGATTTCCTGTTCAACACGCTCGGCACGCCGACCAACACGGCGATCGAGAAATACCTGAACCAGAAAAAGGTGCCGCACCTTTTCCTGGCCACCGGCGCCGACAAGTGGGGCAACTACAAGGAATATCCTTGGACCATCGGCCTGCAGCCGAGCTACCGCACTGAGGCGCAGATCTACGCCAAATACATCCTGAAGCAGAAGTCGGACGCGAAGATCGGCTTCCTTTATCAGAACGATGATTTCGGCAAGGACTACCTGAACGGCGTGCGCGACGTGCTCGCCAAGGACTGGGACAAATACGTCATCCAGTCCCTGTCGTACGAGGCGACCGACCCGACGGTGGATTCGCAGATCACCTCGTTGCAGTCATCGGGCGCGGACGTGTTCATCTGCGCCGCCGCGCCGAAAACTGCCGCGCAGGCGATCCGCAAGGCGCACGATCTCGGCTGGAAGCCGATGTTCTTCATGACCAACGTGTCGATCTCGGTCGGTTCAGTGATGAAGCCGGCGGGCGAGGAAGCGGGCATCGGCATCATCACCAGCGGTTTCCTGAAGGACTCCACCGATCCCGCCTGGGCCAACGATCCCGGCATGAACGAATGGCGCGCCTTCATGGCGAAGGAGATGCCGGGCGCCGATCTTTCCGACAACAACTATGTTTACGGCTATCTGGCCTCGCGCGTGATGCATCACACACTGGTGAAGTGCAAAGGCGATTTCTCGCGGCCGAACGTGATGAAGCAGGCCACCTCGATCGACCCGCCGCTCGAGGTGCCGGTGCTGCTGCCGGGCATCAAGGTCAGCACCAGTCCCACCAACTACCACCCGATCCGCGCCATGCAGCTGCAGCGCTGGGATGGGCAAAAATGGGTACGCTTCGGCGAGATCATCGAGGGCGTGTCGACCTGACAGCACGCACCGAGGGAAAGCTCCTTCTCCCTCCTTGATCTCAAGTTGCAAAGTTGGAGCGCAAAAGAGTGTCGCCTCCCCTTGCGGGAGGGGGATGGGGCGGGGTGCGGCGGGAACCCGCTCCGCTCACCCTACCCGCGGCTCCACGTCGAGCTCCGGCCCCCACATCTTCTCCAGCGCATAGGCGGCGCGCGCATCGGGCTTGAACAGGTGGACCACGATGTCGCCCGCGTCGATCAGCACCCAGTCCGAACCGCCCGCGCCCTCGATCCGCACGCGCTTGAGCCCTTCCTGCGCCAGCTTCTCCACCAGATGATTGGCCATCGCGGTGATCTGCCGGTCGGCAAGGCCGGTGGCGATCACCATGCGGTCGCAGAAACTCGCGCGGCCCGCGAGGTCGAGCGTGATCACGTCCTCAGCCTTGTCGTCCTCCAGGCTGCCGACGATCACGCCTTGCAGATGCTGCACGCGCTCGGGCGGCGGCGACGTCTCGGCCTTCACCGGTTTGCGCGGCCCGGCGGCGACGATCTTCTTCCGCAGCGAGCCGGGCGTCTTGTCGGCCGCAGGCAGCGGCTTGGGGAGCTTGCGTTTGGCGCGCGGGCGGGGGGCGCGCAAACTTGGCGGCTTGACTATGAGGGGCCTCCTTGGCGGGCGGCGCGGATGGCGGTGGCGGAAGTCGCCCGCTGCGCGGCGGGCAGGAAGGTCCAGGCGGGGGGCGTGCGCGCCGCAAGCGTGCAGGCGGCGCCGGCGGGGATGCGGCGCGCCCCCAAACACCGCGCCGCCGCGCCCGCTAGCGCGCGCGCGTTGTAGCGCGGGCGTGGGAACACGGCGAACGGGATCATCCGGCTGAGCTCCTGCCAATGCCGCCAGCGCGGCAACTGCTCCAATATGTCGGCCCCCATGATCCACACGAACGATGCACGCGGAAATAAACGCACGAGCGCCCGTACCGTGTCCACCGTGTAGCGCGTGCCGAGCCGTGCCTCGATGTCGGTCGCGATGATGCGCCGCCCGCCGGCGAGTCGCCGTGCCGATTTCAGCCGTTCGCTCATCGGCGCCATCCCGGCCTGCGGTTTCAAGACGTTGCCCGGCGAGACGAGCAGCCACACCTGATCGAGCCCGAGCCGGCGCAGCGCGGTGCGCGCGAGGTAAAGATGCGCGTCATGGGCGGGATTGAAGGAACCGCCGAGCAGGCCGATGCGCACGCGGCGGCGGTCGCCGAAGCGGGGCAGCCGGTCCGTTGCGGCGTGCGGCACCAACCGAGGCTCAGGGCCGCACTTGGCCGCTGCCGGTAACGACATAACGGAAGGTGGTGAGCTGTTCGGGGCCGACGGGGCCGCGCGCATGAAGCCGTCCCGTGGCGATGCCGATCTCGGCGCCGAAGCCGAACTCGCCGCCATCGCAGAACTGCGTCGAAGCGTTCCACAGCGCCACCGCACTATCGACGCCGCGCAGGAACCGCGTCGCGGCTGCTTCATCCGCGGTGACGATCGCATCGGTGTGGGAACTGCCGTGCCGCGCGATATGCGCGACCGCGGCGTCGATGCCGTCCACCACGGCAACCGAGAGCACCGCGTCGAGCCATTCGGTGTCGAAATCGCCCTCCTCGGCCGGCGGCAGATCGGGAACGATCGCCCGCGCCCGTTCGTCGGCGCGAAAGTCGCAGCCGAGTGCCCGCAGATCATCGATGATCGTGGGCAAGAGCGCGGGCGCGATGGCGGCGTCGATCAGCAGAGTTTCGGTAGCGCCGCAAATGCCGGTGCGGCGCATCTTGGCATTGGCAACGATCGCGCGCGCCATCGCCGGATCGGCCGCCGCATGAACATAGGTGTGGCAAAGTCCCTCGGCGTGGGCGAGTACCGGCACGCGCGCCTCGCGCTCGATCCGTTCCACCAGAGATTTGCCGCCGCGCGGGATGATCAGGTCGATCAGCCCGGCCGCCGAAAGCATCGCGGAGACATAGGCGCGGTCGGCGGTGGGCGCGATCTGCACGGTGGCGGCGGGCAGCCCGGCCGTCTCCAGCCCGCGTTGCAGGGCGGCGTTGATGGCGCGGGCGCTGTTCAGGCTTTCCGACCCGCCGCGCAGGATCACCGCGTTGCCGGATTTGAGGCAGATACCAGCGGCGTCGGCGCCCACATTGGGGCGGCTCTCATAGATCATGCCGATCACGCCGATCGGCTGCGGGACGCGACGGATGATAAGGCCGTTCGGGCGCGTCCACTCGGCGAGCACGCGCGCCAGCGGATCGGGCAGGGCGGCCACATCTTCCAGCCCGCGTGCCATTGCTTCGACACGCGCTTCGTTCAGCATCAGCCGGTCGCGGAAGGCTTGGGTTCCGGTGCTGGCGGCAAGGTCGGCGGCATTGGCGGCAAGGATCGCAGCGGCGTCCGCGCGCAGCGCCGCCGCCATCGCGCGCAGGCCGGCATCACGCGCAGCGCCGGTGCCGGCGGCGAGCGCACGCGCCGCCGCACGCGCGGCGCGTGCCGCGTTGCCCAGATGGCGCGAAGATTCGGTCTCGATATGCATGACCGCGGACCCCTGATCCAATGTGCCAAGGGATGCAAGCGGTTTCCAGTACCGCGGATCGTTCAGGCGGGCAGCAGTTCGTCGAGGGACCATTGTTCGGCCGAGGCGCCCGCCAACGCCTCGATGCGCTCCTCGTCGGCGGAAAGCTCCGCCGCCGTCCCGGACCAGACCATCTGGCCGTGATCGAGCACATAGGCGCGGTCGGCGATCTCCAGGCTGGCGCGCACGTTCTGCTCCACCAGCAGCACCGAAATTCCCTCCGCGCGCATCTGCGTCACGATGCGGAAGACCTCCTTGACGATCAGCGGCGCGAGCCCCTGCGAGGGTTCGTCCAGGATCAGCAGGCGCGGGTTGAGCAACAATGCGCGCCCGATCGACAGCATCTCCTGCTCGCCGCCGGAAAGCTGGCGGCCGCGATTCTGCTTGCGCTCGGCGAGGCGGGGAAAGAGCTGATAGACGCGCTCGATCGTCCACGGGCCGGGCCGTTCGAACGGCACGCGCAGATTGTCGTCCACGGTGAGATTAGGAAAAATCTTGCGCCCCTCCGGCACGTAGCCGACGCCGAGCTGCGCCACCCGGAACGGCGGCAGGCGCGTCGTCTCCTTGCCGAACACGCTGATGCGGCCGGAGCGGGGCGGCGTAAGGCCCATCACGCTCCGCAGCGTGGTCGTCTTGCCGGCGCCGTTGCGGCCGAGCAGCGTCGTGATCTGTCCCTCCGCCACCTCCAGCCCGACATCGTGCAGGATATGGCTCTTGCCGTAGAAGGTGTTGAGCCTCTCGGCGGTCAGCGCGCTCATTCGGCGGTCCCCAGATAGGCGGCCTGCACGGCGGGGTTGGCGGCGATCTCGTCCGGCGTGCCCTCGGCCAGCATTCGGCCCTGATCGAGCACCATGATGCGGTCGGCGAGGTTGAACACGACCCGCATGTCATGCTCGATCAGCACGATCGTGTAGCCAGACTGCTTATGCAGCCGCCGGATCAAGGTGGCGACCTGATAGGTTTCCTGCTCGCCCATCCCGGCCGTCGGCTCATCCAGCAGCAGGATGCGCGGGTGCAGCGCCAGCGCCATGCCGATTTCGGCCGCGCGCTGATCGCCGTGCGACATCTCGCCTACCAGCCGGTCTGCCTGATCGGCGAGGCGAATGCTGGTCAGCACCTCGTCGATGCGGTCGCGCACGCGCGCCGCGTCGGCCCGTCCGATCCAAGGCCGCAGGCGGAACCCCGTCGCCACCTCGGCCGCGATCTGGATGTTCTCGCGCACGCTGAGCTCGGGGAAGATTTCCGTGATCTGGAACGTCCGTCCCATGCCGAGATGCACCCGGCCCTCGGCGGAGATGCGGGTGACGTTCTTGCCGTCGAGCCATATCTCGCCCTTGGTGGGCGGGAAGAAGCCGGTGATCAGGTTGAAGAACGTGGTCTTGCCGGCGCCGTTCGGGCCGATGATGGCGCGCAACTCGCCCTGCTCGACGGTCAGCGAGACATCGTCCACCGCGATCAGGCTGCCGAACGCTTTGCTGGCGGCTTTGACTTGCAGAAGGCTCATGCCGCCGCTCGCCGCAGATAGCCGAGCAGCCCGCGCGGGAAGAACAGCACCACGAGCACGAACATCAGGCCGATGAAGCTCATCCAGTTCACGGTCATCGAGGAGATGTAGTCCTGCAGCGCGACGAACATCGCGGCCCCGAGCAGCGGCCCCCAGAAGCTCCGCATCCCGCCCATCACCGCCATGATCACGATGTCGCCCGAGATGATGTAGTTCAGCGTGGTCGGGTCGGCGAAGTTGTTGACGAGCGCATAGAGCGCGCCGGCGAGCGAGGTGAAGAAGGTGGAGATGGTGAACGAAAGCCAGACATGCTGCTCCACCGGCACGCCGAGGAAGCGCATCCGGCGCTGGTTCTCGCGGATGCCGATCAGGGTGCGCCCGAACGGTGAGCGCAGGATCAGCGCCATGGCGCCCACCGCCACCGCGAAGATCGCCAGGACGAAGTAATAGAACTGCACCTGGTTGCTCAGAATGTCGAGCACGCCGAGCGGGCCGAAATTGATCGGCGTGCGGGTGAATCCGCGCAGCCCGTCGTAGCCGCCGGTGAAGTCGTTCCAGGTATAGGCGATGTAGTAGCAGATCTGGCCGAAGGCGATCGTCAGCATGGCGAAGTAGACGCCCTTGCGGCGCACGATCAGCGCGCCGAACACCGCCCCGCCGAGCGTGCCGACCAGCGTCCCGACGACGATGGCGAGCGGGGTGCTGGTGGTGACGTAACGCAGCATCAGCCCGCAGCCATAGGCGCCGAGCCCGAAATAGGCGGCGTGGCCGAAGCTCATCACCCCGGTGAAGCCGAGCAGGAAATTCAGCCCCATTGCCGCCAGCCCGAACACCAGGATGCGGCTGCCGAGCGAAGTGTAGCTGCCGATGGCGTTCAGCCAGTAGGGCGCGGCCAGCAGCACGATCCAGATCAGCGCGACCCAGATGTAATTCTGCGGCCGGGCGCGGCGCTGGAACGCCGTGCTGGCGGTGCCGACGCTGCCGACTTCGGTGCTCGAGCTCATGTCATCAGCCCTTCCTCGCCGAGCAATCCGCGTGGCCGGGTCAAGAGGACGACGATCATGATGATGTAGATCACCACCTCGCTGCCGGCCGGGTAGAAAACGGTCGTCACCGCAGCCGCCACGCCGATGATCAGCCCGCCGAGCAAGGTGCCGGTCATGCTGCCGACGCCGCCTACGATGATGGCGATGAAGGCGGGCAGCAGCAGGTCATCACCCATGTTGGGATTGAGGCCGATCTGTCCGCCGGCGAGCACGCCGGCGAGTCCGGCGAGGAAAATCCCGAGCGCGAAATTGAGCGAGCGGAGTAGGCGCACGTTCACGCCGAGCGCGGCCACGGTGTCGAGGTCCATCACCCCGGCGCGGATGCGCATCCCCATCCGCGAGTAGCGCAGGAAGAGGAAGAGCGCGATCACCGCGAGCACCACGATGCCGATGATGAACAGCCGGTACCCGGTCAGGAAGAAATACTCAGCGCTGATCGGCTGGTTGATGCTGTTCGGCACCGAGATCGGCAGCCCCTGCGGCCCCCACACCGAGCGGCAGACGTCCTGGATGATGAAGGCGAGCCCGAACGTCAGCAGCAGGCTGTACACCGGATCGCGCGGATACACGCGGCGGATGATCAGCCGCTCCAGGACCAGCCCGATCAGCCCGACGAGCAGGGGCGAGAGGACGAGCGCCGGCCAGAAGCCGATGTAGGGGATCATCACGTAGGCAAAATACCCGCCGAGGGCGAGAAAATTGCCGTGCGCGAAGTTGATGACCCCCGACAGGTTCAGGATCATCGCCAGCCCGAGCGCCATGAGCACATAGAACAGGCCGACGATCAGGCCGTTGAATACGTTGAAAATGACAAGCGTTAACACCGCTCGTTTCCCTCACCCCTCACCCAGCCTCTCCCTTCTCCCGCAAGCGGGAGAGGGAAGAGGGGCTCGCTTCTCCGTTCGCTCCTAAAGCCCGACCTCGCCCCGAGAGTTCCTCTCCCATCTCCCGCTTGCGGGAGAAGGGAGAGGCCAGGCGCGGGGTGAGGGCCGCGCCCAGCAAGAAGCCCTAAGCCGTGGGCCAGGTGAAGTGGCACCCGGTCTCCGCCACCGGCAGCGCGGCCTGGTCGCCCGGCACCACGTCTTGCACCGTGACGAGATCGGCCGGGTTGGCGCCCGCTTTCGCCGGATGCGGCGTGCCCACGAAGATGTTGGCCATCAGCTCGTGGTCGCCGGCCCGGAAATAGACGTCGCCCTGCTGGCACTTCACCTCGTCCGGCAGCTTCTCGCCCTCGAGCGCGCGGGCCATCTTGATCGCATCGGTGCTCTTCGCCTTGTCGGCGGCGATCTTGATGGAATGGATCGCCACCCAGCCGAACCAGTTGCGCGCCGAGGCGGCCGGCCGGTTGTAGGTCTTGACGACCGCATCGTTTAGCGCCTTGGCGCCGGCGTCCGCCTGCGGCTGGTTCCACCACCACTCGTAGGTCCACCAGCCGGTCAGCGCCTGCGACGGCACCTGCAACATGCTTTCGAGCTCATAGAGCGCGCCGCCGAGCGCCATCTCCTTATCCATCCCGAACTGCACGAACTGCTTCATGCAATCGATCTGCGACAGCCCGCCCATGTTGTTGAGCAGCACGTTCGCCTTGTAGGCCTTCGCCTTGATCAGGCTGGCGGAGAAGTCGGTCGCGTTTAGCGGCAGCAGGTCGGCCTGATACTCGCCGCCCGCCTTCTTCAGGTTCTCGATGAACGCCGCCTGCAGGGTCTGGCCGTAGGCATAATCCGGCGTGATGAAGTACCAGCGTTTGCCGAACTTCTGGATCAGATCCTTGGAAACCGCGTTGGCGTCCATGCTGGTGGTGTTGCAGACGCGGAACACGTTCCACTTGCAGTCTTTGCCAGTGATCGGGTCGGTGTGCCCGCCGGGGACGATCTGGAACACCTTGTGCTCGTTCGTGACCTGCGTGATCGCGTAGGCGATGCCGGAGTTCACGTCGCCGCAGATCGCCTGCACCTGGTCGCGGTTGATCAGCTTCTGTGCCTTCTGAACCCCGGTGCCGACATCGTTGGCGGAATCCTCTACCAGAAGCTGAACCTGCCGGCCGAGTATCCCGCCGTTCTTGTTGATGTAGTCCACGGCGAGCTTGGCGCCGTCCACCTCGGACTGCGCCAGCGCCGAGTAGACCCCGGTCAGCGGGTCGATGAAGCCGATCTTGAACGGCTCCTCGCCGCGCGCCTTGATGATGGGCGGGGCGGCTAGCGCCGCCGCGCCGAGTCCCACGGCACCCTTGACGAACGTGCGCCGGCCGACGCCGGACCGCGCTGTGCTTTCCATCATTCTCTCCCTGTCCGGCCGCCCGGGGCGAGCGGCACCGCTTTTTGGCCGCCCGCACCCTAGAGCGGCCCCTGCTTGCGCGTCGAGGCACGGTCAGAGGACCAGTCCGCCACCGTAACACACATTCACGTTCCTAGCAGGCCGGCGAGGCAGCCGCCAGCCCTCGGCTTCCTCATGGGAAGGGATGCGCCCGCGGCGCTGCGCACCGCCGGAGAGGCTGGCACCGGCGCGGCGGCGGGCGATAGTCTCGCCGCCGCGATGCCGAGCGCCGATGATCCCGCAGCGGCCGCGCGCCGCATCATCCATATCGACATGGACGCCTTCTATGCGTCCGTGGAGCAGCGCGACCGCCCCGAGCTGCGCGGCAAGCCGGTCGCGGTCGGCGGCGCGCGGGCACGCGGCGTAGTGGCGGCGGCGAGCTACGAGGCGCGGAGGTTCGGCGTGCGCTCGGCGATGGCCTCCGTCACCGCGCGGCGAAAATGCCCGGAGCTGATCTTCGTGCCGCCCCGGTTCGACGCGTACAAGGCGGTCTCCGCGCAGATCCGCGCGATCTTCGCCGATTACACCGACCTCGTGCAGCCGCTCTCGCTCGACGAGGCCTATCTCGACGTCACCGGCAGGCTGGACCGGTTCGGCTCCGCCACCGCGATCGCGCGCGCGATCAAGTCGCGCATCCTGGCCGCGACCGGCCTTACCGCCTCGGCCGGGGTCTCCTACAACAAGTTCCTGGCGAAACTCGCCTCCGATCACCGCAAGCCAGACGGTCTGTTCGTGATCACGCCAGAAATGGGACCGGATTTCGTCGCCGCGCTGCCGGTCGGCAAGTTCCACGGCGTCGGCCCCGCCACGGCGGCGCGGATGGAGCGGCTCGGCATCCACACCGGCGCCGATCTGCGCGCGCAAAGCCAAGCGTTTTTGACGCAACATTTCGGCAAGTCGGGCGAGTATTACTATCTCGCGGCGCGTGGGGTCGATCACCGCCCGGTCGTGTCCGACCGGCAGGCGAAGTCGATCGGTAGCGAGCGCACCTTCGAGCGCGACTTGACGGAGTGGGACGAAGCGGCGGCGGCGGTCGCGATGCTGCTGGCGAAGTCCTGGGGCGTCTGTGCCCGGCACGGGCTCGCCGCGCGCACCGTCACGCTGAAGGTGAAATACGCCGATTTCCGCATCGCCACCCGCAGCCGCTCCGCCTCCGACCCGATCGGCTCGGAGGCGGAAGCGGGCGGCCTTTGCCTCGACCTGTTGCGTCCGCTGTTTCCGCCCCGGCGCGGCATCAGGCTGCTCGGCGTCACCTTCTCCAACCTGGAGCCCGCCGGCGCCACCCCCGCCGCGCAGCTCTCGCTCGCTCTGCCGTAGCCTGGGCAGCCTCGCACTTTACAGCCGGGCCGCGCCTGCTCATTAGGCAAGGCGGAGGTGCTTCCGCCATGCCGACCTATCGCTCACGAACCACCACCCACGGCCGCAACATGGCCGGTGCCCGCGCGCTTTGGCGCGCCACCGGAATGAAGGACGGGGATTTCGGCAAGCCGATCGTTGCGGTCGCCAACTCCTTCACCCAGTTCGTGCCGGGCCACGTTCACCTCAAGGACCTTGGGCAACTGGTCGCGCGCGAGATCGAGGCGGCGGGCGGCATCGCCAAGGAGTTCAACACCATCGCCGTAGACGACGGCATCGCGATGGGGCACGGCGGGATGCTGTACAGCCTGCCCTCGCGCGAGCTGATCGCCGACTCCGTCGAATACATGGTCAACGCCCACTGCGCCGACGCGCTGGTGTGCATCTCCAACTGCGACAAGATCACGCCCGGGATGCTGATGGCGGCGATGCGCCTGAACATTCCTGCCGTGTTCGTCTCCGGCGGCCCGATGGAAGCCGGCAAGGTCGTGCACAGGGGCGCCAAGCGCGCCATCGACCTGGTGGACGCGATGGTCGTCGCCGCTGACGATACCGTCACCGAGGCCGAGGTTGAGGTGATGGAACGCTCCGCCTGCCCCACCTGCGGATCCTGCTCGGGCATGTTCACCGCCAACTCGATGAACTGCCTCACCGAAGCTCTCGGCCTCGCGCTGCCCGGCAACGGCACGATCGTCGCCACCCACGCCGACCGGCGCGGCCTGTTCGTCGAGGCCGGCCGGCTGATCGTCGATCTCGCGCGCCGCTATTACGAGCAGGACGACGCCGCGGTGCTGCCCCGCTCCATCGCCACCTTCGCCGCGTTTGAGAACGCGATGACGCTGGATATCGCGATGGGCGGCTCCACCAACACGGTGCTTCATCTGCTCGCCGCCGCGCACGAGGCGCAGGTGGATTTCACCATGCGCGACATCGACCGGCTTTCCCGCCGTGTGCCGGTGCTGTGCAAGGTGGCACCCTCGGTCCCTGACGTGCATGTGGAAGACGTGCACCGCGCCGGCGGGATCATGGGCATCCTGGGCGAGCTCGACCGCGTCGGCCTGCTCGATCGCTCGGTCGCCACGGTGCACACGGCGACCTTGGGCGAGGCATTGGAACGGTGGGACGTGAAACGCACCGCGAGCCGCTCGGTCGCCGATTTCTACCGCGCCGCTCCCGGCGGCATCCCGACGCAGGTCGCCTTCAGCCAGGATGCGCGCTGGGAGGCGCTCGATCTCGACCGCGCGCGCGGCGTGATCCGCGACGCCGAACACGCCTTCTCGCGCGACGGCGGGCTGGCCGTGCTGTACGGCAATCTCGCCGAGGACGGCTGCATCGTGAAAACCGCCGGGGTGGATGCCTCGATTCTCACCTTCGCCGGGCCCGCGCGCGTGCTGGAGAGCCAGGACGAGGCGGTCGAGGCGATCCTCGGCGGGCGGATCAAGCCGGGCGACGTCGTGCTGATCCGCTACGAGGGGCCGAAGGGCGGGCCGGGGATGCAGGAGATGCTCTATCCGACCAGCTACCTGAAATCGAAGGGGCTCGGGAAAGCGTGCGCGCTGGTGACGGACGGGCGGTTCTCGGGCGCCACCTCAGGGCTCTCGATCGGCCATGTCTCACCCGAGGCGGCGCAGGGCGGCACGATCGGGCTGGTTGAGGAGGGCGACCAGATCGAGATCGACATCCCGAACCGGAAACTGCACCTCGTGGTCTCCGATGCGGAGCTTGCCCGCAGGCGGGAGGCAATGGCGGCGCGCGGCAAGAACGCGTGGCGTCCGGCCACGCGGCAGCGCAGCGTCTCGACCGCGCTGCGCGCCTACGCGGCGCTGACGACCAGCGCCTCGCGCGGCGCGGTGCGCGACGTCGATCAGCTCCGGCTCGGGTAGGCGAGGCCTACTTCCGCCGGAACTTGTCGTGGCAGTTGTTGCAGGCCTGGCCGACCACTTTGATCTGATCGGCGAAGGCGGCGGTGTCGTTCGCCTTCGCGGTGGCGGCAAGCTTCTCGGCCGCGTCGATCAGGTTCTGGCCCGCCTTCAAGAAGCCGTCGCGATCACTCCAGACCGCCGGTAGCGCGCGCGTCTCGCCCTTATCGGACCCCGGCGGGAACAGCTGGAGGAACTGCTTTTCCCAGTTGACAAGCGCCTGCGCGGCTGCGGCGAATGGCTTGACGTCCTTCACGTCGTTCTTCGCCGCGACACTCATGCCGGTGAAGTTGCCCAGCACCAAGTCCTGTCCCGCCTTGCGGACCGCGATCACATCGACGCTGTCGTCGGCCGCCATCGCCTGCGGCAGCGCCGCCAGAGCGGCCGCCGCCAGCATCAGTCCAAGCACCGTGAGAGTCGTCATCCTTGCCATCGGCCGCCCTCCTTGCGATGTGGGTTCCCCGAACCCGACTGTCGCACCGTCCCGCGGGCGCGGCCAAATTCTCGTCCCACGAGCCGAGTGACAGGACTTCACGTTCCCCCGATGCCCGCCATCCGATCCGTCGCCGTGTTCTGCGGCGCCCACGCCGGCTCCCTCCCCGCATACCGCCAAGCCGCGGAAACACTCGGGCGGGGCTTGGCCGATGCCGGAATCCGCCTCGTGTTCGGCGGCGGGCGCGTCGGCTTGATGGGCGCGCTCGCCGATGCCGCGCTGGCGGCCGGCGGCGAGGTCGTGGGCGTGATCCCGGAGTTCCTCACCCGCCTCGAAGTCGCGCATCAGCGGGTGGACCGGCTGGTGATCAGCGACTCCATGCACGCCCGCAAGCAGCGGATGTACGAACTGTCCGATGCTTTCGTGATGCTCCCCGGCGGGATCGGCACCTACGACGAGACGATCGAGGTCATTACCTGGCGGCAGCTCCGGCTGCACGACAAGCCGATCCTGATTTGCGACGTCGCCGGTTCTGCGGAGCCCCTGGTCGGGGCGATCGAGGCGGCGATCGCGCGCGGCTTCGCCGCGCCCTCGGTGCGCGGCCTGTTCACCGTCACCGACGGCCCCGGCGCGACGCTCGCCGCGTTGCAGGCGATGACGGCGGGAGAAGGCGCGGAGGCCGCGCGGCTTTAATCCCCCGCCGCCTGCGCCAGCCGGAACGGTGCCGCCGGATAGACGCCGAGCACCCGCACCTCGGAGGAGAAAAACGTCAGCTCCTCCAGCGCCCGGCGCAACGCCGGCTGTTCGGGATGGCCCTCGCAGTCGCACAAGAACTGCGTCGCGACGAACTGGCCGCCCAGCATGTAGCTCTCCAGCTTCGTCATGTTCACGCCGTTGGTGGCGAAGCCGCCGAGCGCCTTGTAGAGCGCGGCCGGCACGTTGCGGACGCGGAAGACGAAGGTCGTCATCAGATTCGGTGTGGCTGGGTCGAACATGCGCGGCCGGCGTGCCATCACATAGAACCGCGTCGTGTTGTGCGCCGCGTCCTCGACATTGGCGGCGAGGATTTCCAGCCCGTAAATCTCGGCCGCGAGCGAGGAGGCGATCGCCGCGTCCTCCGGCCCGCCCTGCTCGGCGACCATCCGCGCCGCGCCGGCGGTATCGGCTGCCACGACGGGCGTGAGGTTCATCCGTCGCAGGAAATGCCGCACCTGCCCGAGCGCGACCGCATGGGAATGCGCGCGCCGGAGCTGCTCCATCCGCGTGCCTGGACGGGCGAGCAGACAATGCTCGACGCGGTGGAAATGCTCGCCGACTACGAACAGGCCGGACTCCGGCAGAAGATGATGCATGTCCGTCACGCGCCCGGCGAGCGTGTTCTCGCACGGCATCATGCCGAGCTCGGCGCGTCCCTCCCGCACCGCCTCGATCGCGGTCTCGAAGCTCTCGCAAGGAAGCGTCGGCAGATCGGGAAAGGCGGTGCGGCAGGCGAGGTCGGAATAGGCGCCCGGCAGTCCCTGGAAGGCGATCGCACCGCTCATGTCCCGGCTCCTGGTTGCAGCAGCGCACGCGCCCGCTCGAGATCGGCCGGCGTATCGACGCCGAACAGCCCGTGCGCGACCCGGGCGCAACCGATCCGCATCCCGGCTTCCAGCGCGCGGAGCTGTTCCAGCCCCTCGCGCCGTTCGAGCCCGCTCGGCCGCATCCGCACGAAGCGGGCGAGCGCCGGCCGCCGCCAGGCGTAGATGCCGATGTGGTGCCAGAGCGGCCCCTCGCCCCAGGGCACCGGCGCGCGGGAGAAATAGAGCGCGAGCGCCGTCTGCGCGCCCTCGGCAAACACGCACGCCGCCTTCACGAAGGACTCGGTGCGCGCCTCCTCGGCCGAGCCGATCGGCGCCACCACCGTGCCGATGTCGATCACCGGATCGGCGAGCGGCAGCAAGGCGGCGGCGATCTGTTCGGCGGTGACGGTCGGCACGTCGCCCTGCAAGTTCACCACCACGTCGTGCCGCCGCGCCGGATCGAGCGCCTCGGCCGCCGCATGGACGCGATCAGAGCCGGAGGGCAGGTCCGGGTCGGTCAGCAGGGCCCGCCCGCCGGCGCGCTCCACCGCCTCGACGATCGCGGCATCGCCGCAAGCCACGGCCACCGGGCCGATGCCCGCCGCCTCGGCGCGGCGGAGCACATGCACGATCATCGGGACGCCGTGGATGTCGGCGAGCGGCTTGCCGGGCAGGCGGGACGAGGCCATGCGCGCTGGGATGAGGACGATCGGGTTCACGGGGCGGCGATAAACCGGCCAGGACCGGATTGCGAGGGGGTGACGGTTTCCCTATAGAGCGCGGCACCTACGAAGGCCGCCGGATGCGGTGCGACCCGCCGCTGTCTAAGGCCCGAACGCGTGCAAGACGGCGGAGAACTCGCGTCGCATGGACAGCATGGATGTCAACAAGGGCGTTGCCGCGGTCCTGGTCGCGGGCATCGCCTTCTTCATCACCGGCCTGCTGGGCGACAACCTGATCTACGAGACGCCGCCCGCCAAGCCGCCGGTCGCGTTCCCCGCCGAGGCTGCCACCGGCGGCGGTGCGCCGGCGAAGCCGGCCGGTCCGGCGCCGATCATCCCACTGCTCGCCTCGGCCAACGTGCAGAAGGGCGACCAGTTCGTGCACCAGGTCTGCGCCGCCTGCCACAGCTTCAATCCGGGCGGGCCGACGATCGTGGGGCCGAATCTCTACGGGATCGTCGGCGCGCCGCACGATCACGAACCTGGCTTCAACTATTCCGCGGCGCTGGAGAAGTACAAGGGGCAGCCCTGGACCTACGAGGCGCTGAACCATTGGCTCTACAACCCCGCCGAATACGCTCCGGGCACGCGGATGACCTATGCAGGCATCCCGAACACCCAAACGCGGGCCGACGTGATCGCGTATCTGCGGACGCTGTCGAACAGTCCGGTGCCGCTGCCGGCGGCGGCGCAGAATGCGGCGGGCGGGGCGAGCGCATCGGCGCCGGGCACCGCCGCCCCGGCGGGGAACCCCAGCGCGATGAGCAACTCGGCCGCGCCCGACAGCGCGCCCGCCTCCTCGCCCAACGTGGGCGGCACCGGCGCGCCCTCCAACGCGCCGCAGTCGGCGCCCAAGCCCTGAGCGGCGGCGGCCCGTCCGACCTCGACGCGCTGCTCACCGCGGCCGAGGCGGCGGCCGACGTGGCCGGGGCGGTGATCCGCCCCTTTTTCCGCGCCCGCGTCGGCGCCGCAATCAAAACCGATCGCAGCCCGGTCACGATCGCCGACCGCAGCGCCGAGCAGGCGATGCGCGCGGTGCTTGCCGAGCGGTTCCCAGGCCACGGAATCGAGGGCGAGGAATACGGGATCGACCGCCCGCACGCGGCGCGCCGCTGGGTGCTCGACCCGATCGACGGCACCCGCGCCTTTATCACGGGCCGCCCGATCTTCGGCACCTTGATCGCGCTGACGGAGGAGGACCGGCCGATCCTCGGCATCATCGACCAGCCGGTCACGCGCGAACGCTGGATCGGCGCGGCCGGGCGGCGCACCCGGTTCGTCGGCCCGTTCGGCGGCGAGGCCGGCTGCCGCCCCTGCGCCACGCTGGGCGCGGCCGAGCTTTCCTGTACCTCGCCCGAAATGCTCGGCGCTCATATGCCACTCTGGCGGCGGCTAGCCGATCAGGTGGCGCGGGTTTCCTGGGGCGGGGACTGCTACGCCCACGGCCTGCTCGCGCTCGGCCAGATCGACATCATCGCCGAGGCGGACCTGAAGGTTTGGGACTGGGCGGCGCTGGTTCCCATCATCGAGGGCGCGGGCGGCCGCATGACCGACTGGAACGGCCAGCCCCTGCGCCGCGACGGCGATGGCCGCACCCTCGCCGTGGGCGACCCGGGGTTGCTGGAGGCGGCGGTTTCGCTGTTGTCCGGCTAGGGCCTCGACGCCGGGAGGCACGCGACTCGGCGCTCGTGTAAGCTCCGCCTATGCCGCATGCCGATTTCGTCCATCTGCGCGTCCACTCCGCCTATTCGCTGAGCGAAGGCGCGATCAAGGCCGAGAAAATCCCGGCGCTCGCCCGGGCGGCCAACATGCCGGCGGTGGCGATCACCGACACGGCCGCGCTGTTCGGAGCGCTCGAGTTCAGCCAGGCCTGTGTGGCGAAGGGCATCCAGCCCATCATCGGCTGCCAGATCGCGCTCGCCCGCACCGACGCGCCCCGGCTCGCGCCCGATCCGCTCGTGCTGCTGGCGCAGAACCAGGAGGGGCTGGCGAACCTCCAGCGCCTCTCCTCGCTTGGCTTCCTGGAGACCGAGCCTGGCCAGAAGCCGCAACTGCCGCTTGCGCGCATCGCCGAGCACGCCGCCGGGCTGATTCTGCTGACCGGCGGCACCACGGGGCCGCTCGGGCGGCTGCTCGCCGAGGGCCAGCTTCGCGCCGCCGAGCATCTGCTGGCGCTGCTTGCCGAGGCGTTCCCCGGCCGGGTCGCGGTCGAACTGCACCGGCACGGCACCGAGGCCGACCGCACCATCGAACCCGCCATGCTGAGCCTCGCCGACGAGGCGGGGCTGCCGATCGTCGCCACCAACGACTGCTATTTCGACCGGCCCGAGATGTACGAGGCGCACGATGCGCTGCTCTGCATCGCCGAGGGCCGGCTGCTTTCCGATGCAGACCGCCGCCGCGTAACGCCTGAACACTGGTTCAAGCCGGCCCCCGACATGCGCCTTTTGTTCGCCGATCTGCCGGACGCTTGCGACAACACGCTCGCGATCGCGCGCCGCTGCGCGGTGATGGCCGAGACACGCAAACCCCTTCTGCCGGTCTCGCCCAAGGTACGGCCCGGCCAGAGCGAGGAGGAGACGCTGCGCGCCAGCGCCCGCGAGGGGCTGGCGCGCCGGCTGGATGCAGCGGGCGCGGACGCCGAAACCCGAGGCCGCTACGCCGCCCGGCTCGAATACGAGCTCGGCGTGATCGCGAATATGGGGTTCTCCGGCTACTTCCTGATCGTCGCCGACTTCATCCAATGGGCGAAGGCGGCGCGCATCCCCGTCGGGCCGGGGCGCGGCTCGGGCGCCGGTTCGCTCGTTGCCTGGGCGCTGACCATCACCGACATCGACCCGCTGCCGTTCAACCTGCTCTTCGAGCGGTTCCTCAATCCGGAGCGTGTATCGATGCCCGATTTCGACATCGACTTCTGCCAGGAGGGGCGCGACGCGGTGATCGACTATGTGCGCCGCGAATACGGCGCCGACCGCGTCGCGCAGATCATCACCTTCGGCAAGCTACAGGCGCGCGCGGCGGTGCGCGACGTCGGCCGCGTGCTTGGCCTGCCGTTCGGGCAGGTGAACAAGGTTGCGGAGCTGATCCCCAACAATCCGGCGAAGCCCGTGACGCTCGCCCAGGCGGTGGCAGGCGAGCCGCGTCTGCAAGCGATGCGCGACGAGGACGAGGCGGTGCGGCGCCTCTTGGAAATCGCCTTGCAGATCGAGGGCCTGTACCGCCACGCCTCCACCCACGCCGCCGGGGTGGTGATCGGCGACCGGCCGCTGATCGAGCTCGTGCCGCTCTATCGCGATCCGCGCTCGGAGTTTCTCGTCACGCAATACTCGATGAAGCATGTCGAGCAGGCGGGGCTGGTCAAGTTCGACTTCCTCGGCCTCACCACCCTGACGATCCTGCAGCGCGCTGCGGGCTTCTTGCGCGAACAAGGCATCGAGGTCGATTTCGCGCGGCTGCCGCTCGATGATCCGAAGACCTATGAGATGCTGGCGCGCGGCGATGCGGGCGGAGTGTTCCAGTTCGAAGGCCAGGGGATGCGCGACGCGCTGCGCCAGATGCGGCCCGACCGCTTCGAGGACTTGATCGCGCTCGGCGCGCTTTATCGCCCCGGGCCGATGGCGAACATCCCCGATTATTGCAAGCGCAAGCACGGCGCACCCTGGCGGGCGCCGCATCCGCTGCTCGAGGAAATCCTGCAGGAGACTTACGGCATCATCGTCTATCAGGAACAGGTGATGCAGATTGCCCAGCGCATGGCGAATTACAGCCTGGGCAGCGCCGATCTGCTGCGCCGGGCGATGGGCAAGAAAATCCGTTCCGAGATGGAGGCGCAGCGCAAAACCTTCGTGGACGGCGCGGTGGCGAACGGCATCGACGAGCCGACCGCCGTCGAGGTGTTCGACCTCATGGCGAAGTTCGCGGATTACGGGTTCAACAAGTCGCACGCCGCCGCCTACGCGCTGGTCGCCTACCAGACCGCGTGGATGAAGGCGAACCACAAGGAAGCCTTCATCGCCGCCTGCATGAGCCTCGCCATCGCTAACACCGATCGGCTGGCAGCGCTGAAGCAGGAAGCCGAGCGTCTCGGCATCACGCTCCTGCCGCCGGACGTGAACCGCTCGGGCGCGGATTTCGCGCTGGAGCGGCTGGACGACGGGCGGCTGGCGATCCGCTACGCGCTCGCGGCGGTGAAGAAGGTCGGCACCGCGGCGATGCAATCGCTCGTCGCCGCGCGCGGCGCGCAGCCGTTCCGCGACCTCGCCGACTTTGCCGCTCGCGTCGATCCGCGCCAGCTCAACAAGATGCAGCTCGAGAATCTCGCCAAGGCGGGCGCGTTCGACGCGCTGGAGCCGAACCGCGCGCGCGTGTTAGGGGGGGCCGAGACGATCCTGCGCCGCGCCCAGGCAACGGCGCAGGAGGCCGAGAGCGGCCAGATCGCGATGTTCGGCGGAAGAGGGCGGCCGGAGCCGCTGCGACTGCCCGAGGCCGCCGAATGGCCGATGCTCGACAAGCTCGCCTTCGAGGCGGAGGCGGTGGGATTCCACCTCACCGCGCATCCGCTCGACGCCTACCGTCAGGTGCTCCGTCGGCTCGGCGTGGTTGCCGCGCACGATCTGGAGGCGCGCGCGCAGGCCGGCGCCGGGCGGGTGAAGCTCGCGGGCACCGTGGTTGCGGTGAAGGAGCGCACGACGCGCACCGGCAGCCGCATGGCCTGGGTGCGCGTCTCGGATACCACCGGCTCGTTCGAGGTGACGCTGTTCAGCGAGGTGCTGGGGCGTTCGCGCGAGCTGATCGCTGTGGGCACGAACGTGCTGGTGACGGCCGACCTGCAATACCAGGGGGAAACGCTGCGGATCACCGCCCAAGAGTTGGCGCCGCTCGATCAGGCGGCGGCTGGGGCGGGCGCCGGCATTCGCATCTGGCTGGAGGCGACCGAGGCGGTGCCGCATATCCGCGCGCTGCTTGGCGAGCCGGGCGGCGGCAAGGGACGCGTGGTGCTGGTGCCGCGCCTCGATCACGCGCAGGCGGTGGAGATCGTGCTGCCCGGCCGCTTCAACGTGACGCCGCGGCTGGCCCAGACGCTGCTCGGCGTGCGCGGGGTGGTGCGGGTGGAAGAGGTTTAGCGATCCAGCCTAGTCGCGCGCGCGCTCGGGCAATCCTGCGCGTCGCAGCCCCTCGGCGTAGAGAGACCGGTCCTCGGGCCGGGTGAGCGGGGAGCGGGCGAGCGCGCTTTCCACCGTGAGAAGCGGCTCCAACGAGAGCAGCCGCGCGCGCACGGCGGCGGCGTCGTCCTCGCGCGCAAGATGTCCGAGGGTCGCGAGATAGGCTTTGAAGCTCGACGAAAACGACGGGTTGAGTTCGATCGCGCGCCGGCCGTGGCTGGCCGCCGTCTCGCAAGCGCCGAGCAGCATGTGCGGCATGGTCAGGGCCATCTCGAAGAAGAACGCGTGCGGGTCGTGGGGCGACAGGCTGATTGCCTGCGAAATGCGCCGGATCGCCTCCTCGTGATGGCCGAGATAGACCTGGGTCAACCCCGAGAGGCACCAGGCGAGGGCCAGATTGGGATTGATGGAGAGTGCGCGGTCATGCAGGGCCTCGCCCGCGTGCGGTCGGCCGCCGATGAACGCGCGCACGTGGCCGGCGAGCGTCAATGCCCGCGCGTCACCCGGGTCGAGCAGGACGCCACGCTCCGCCAATTCGAACGCCCGGCAGGCTGCGGCGCGCGGGTCGGCCGCCCAGTTCTGGCCGATCTGGTAAATGTGCCAGTGAGCAAGCCACGCATGAGCCGCCGCGTTGCCCGGATCGAGCGCGATCGCCCGCTCCAGCATCGCACCGGCGGCGGCGAATCCCGCCGGGTCCATCCGATAAACCGCCGGGATCGCGCGCAGCATCAGCTCATGCGAGGTCGGGTCGACGCTCCGGCGCGCGCCGGCCCGCTCGCCCTCCCGGAGCAGGAGCTGCGGGGCAACCTGCCCCGCCACCGCCGCGGCGATCTCCTCTTGAACTGCGAAAAGGTCCTCGGTGCCAACGTCGAATCGTCTCGCCCAGAGCACCGCTTCGGCGGCGCGCATATCGAGCAGGCGAACCGCGATCCGGTGCCGATTGGCCGCGGTCTGGATCGTGCCATCCAGCAGGAAATCGAGCGCGAGCGACCGCCAGGCGGCGCTGGTGTTACGCGGCTCGTGCGCGATCGCGGCAAGCGAGGTGCTGGCGATGCAGCAGAGCCATCGGAACGGCGCGAGCGCGGTCGTGATTTCCTCGGCAAGCCCGAGCGCCAATGCATAAGCCGGCTCCGCTCCGACCGGGCTCGGCGGCATGACGCCGATCCGCACGCGGCCGTCATCTGGCCGCGGGCGCGGGTCGGCCAGCCGCGGCTGGCCGGCCGGCGCCGGAGCGCCGCGAATGGAGTCAATCAGGGTCGCCGTTTCCGGTGACGGCAGCAGGCCGTGCTGCGCCAGACGCGCCTCGTACCGCGAGAAGGCCGCCGCCGCGGCGGTGCGATCGCCGGTCTCCGCATGGGCGCGAATCAGGGCTTGCCACGCCCCCTCGTGCGCCGGCTCGATATCCAGCAGCCACTCGGCCGCGACGAGCCGCTCGGCCGGAGCGGCCATGCGCAGCAGACGCTCGGCAAGGCACCGCGCCGCCTTCGACATCCGCTCCGATTCCGCTTCCAGCAAGCGGTCGAGCGCGGCGTCGATGCCGGTCAGATCGCCGAGCAGCGGCGGCTGATATGCCGACAGCGCCTCGACGCCCGCGGCGGGGTCGGCAATCGCGGCGACATCGGTCCGAATGGCCTGCGGACGCAACCCGAGATGGGTGCGCGATATTTCCAGCACGCCGGGGGCGTCCGGCCCGAGCGCGACCTGCAGTTCGTACAGCGCCTGGCGCAGCGATCCCCGCGCTTGCTGCAGCTCCCGGCGGCTCCAGAGGAGGCTCGTCAGCTCGGAGCGCAACACCGCACGCGGGGCGCGCAGCGCGAGGATGCCGAGCAGGGCGCGCGTCTTGCGGGCCTTGAGCGCGATCGGCCTGCCGCCTCGGTTCCGGGCGTCGAGCGCCCCGAATAGCTTCAGGTCCAGCAACCACGGCGTGGGAGCTGGGGCGTCGGCTTCGGTCAGCGGGGATTGGTCCCAAGGCGCGATGACACTCCTCGCGCGTAGCCTGTGCGACAGCGGCATCGACAACTTATCAGGGTTATATTCCCGTCACAACATCCGATTCCGAGAAAAAAGGGCGCATACACCGATCCCGGTTGTGAGCGCCGGACCTAGGAGAAAAAGCTTGACGAAGGAATAAAAGCAGGCTACTCTCTCCCCTACCAACGGGCGAACTGCGCCCACTCCGCTTCTCGAAGGCTCCTCGGGCCCTGCCCGTGGAGCCTTTTTCGTTGGTGCGCTGCCGTTCGCGTTGGCCAGCAAGGAGAGCCATCACATGACCCATTCCCACCTTCCCGCCGCGCCCCTTCCCGCCGACACGGCCGATAGCGGGCGCATCGTGTTCGGGGGCGGCTATCGCCTGCCGGCGGTCGGCATCGATACCGCCGATGCGGGCCGCATCATTTTCGGCGGCGGTTATCGCCTGCCGGCCGACCGCAAGGCCGGCTGAAACCGACGGGCCCCGCGGCGCTCGGCCGCGGGGCGCCGCACCGGCGCACGAAACGGGGGCAGGACAATGACGACGGAGACGATCGCGCGCTTCTATCGGCTGATCGAGAGCGCCCGTCCGCCCCAGCGCGCCGACCGCTCCGCGCTCGGCACGCTGCCGACCCGGGCCTACCGTTATTGCGAGGCCGTCCGCACCGCTTCCGCGTTCGGATGGTACGTGTTCGCCCCGCTCGAGATCCGGCTGCTCTGGGACGGGTGCGACATCTTCTGGCATCATAAGGGCGCCGAGGATTGGCTGCCCTTGCAGCCCGCCGCGCAGGCACCTGGCCAGTCAGCGCGGTTCGACGCCGCGGCGCCGGCCCGCCTGCACGGCTGCTGTCCGCCGCTGCTGACCGCGCTGCCCGAACCGGGCACGATCCAGGTCTGGACGGGCCTGATGGTCCGCACCGCCCCGGGCTGGTCGCTGCTCGTGCGCGGACCGGCAAACCTGCCGGGGCCGGGCGGCTACGTACATTTCGAGGGGGTCGTCGAGGCCGATCGCTGGTTCGGCCCGCTCTTCGTCAATCTGCGCTTGACGCGGACGAATACGCCGATCCGCCTCGCGGCGGATTTCCCGCTCCTGCAGGCGCAGCCCGTGCCGCGGCCGGTGCTGACCGACGAAACGCTAAACGCGACCGCCTTCGTCGCAGCGGCCAACGATTTCACGCCGGCCGACTGGGATGACTACGAGCGCATCATCGCCGGCCCGAGCCTCGATCGGAACCGGCCATTCGGTGCCGACGCGGCCCGCCGCCGCAAGCGGGCCGGCGACGAGGCCTGTCCGTTCTCCGCCGCACGCGCGGGCGGCGGCTAAACTCACACGACAGAGGTCTGTCCCTGCTGGCCTGCTTGGGCCCGGCGTGCCTGCCACAACGCGACGAAGTCGATCGGCTGCAGCAGCACGGGCGGAAAGCCGCCTTCGCGCGTCACGTCGGCGAGCAGGCCGCGCGCGAATGGGAACAAGAGGCGCGGGCACTCGACCAGCAGAATGGGCTCGACGGCGTTTTCCGGCAGTCCGGTCAGCGTGAACACCCCTGCATAGGTCAGCTCGGCGACGAACACGGTCGTCGGCGGGCTCGCTTGCGTCTGCCCGTTGCCGCTCGGGTGCACCTCGGATGCCTCGGCGCGAATCACCAGCGCGACCTCGAAGACGTCCTGACCTTCCTGCACGCGCCTTGCCTGCACGTCGAGATTGATGCTGACCGCCGGTTGCGCCCGCAACTGCGTGTAAATCTGCGGCGCGCCGGGAACCTCGAACGACAAATCCTTGACGTACTGGATGTTCACCATAAGCGGCGGCCGCTGCTGGGCACCAGTCTGCGGCGGGGTGGTCGTCTCGGACATCGTTCTCTCCGGTCGGTGGGGCGGCCCTAGCAGATGGCCTAGCGCGCGTGAAGCCGGCGGCGGAAAACCTAGTGCCGGAAATGGCGCATTCCGGTGAACACCATCGCCACGCCCGCGGAATCCGCCGCCGCGATCACCTCCGCGTCGCGGATCGACCCGCCCGGCTGGATCACAGCGGTGGCACCCGCCTCGATCGCGGCCTCCAGCCCGTCGGCGAAGGGGAAAAAAGCATCAGAGGCGACCACGCTGCCCTTGGTGAGCGGCGCGCTCTCGCCCGCCCGCCTGGCGGCATCGGCGGCCTTGACGGCGGCGATCCGGGCCGAATCGACCCGGCTCATCTGCCCCGCGCCGATCCCGACGGTGGCGCCCCCTTTCGCATAGACGATCGCGTTCGACTTCACGTGCTTGCAGACGCGGAAGGCAAACAGCAGGTCGGCAAGCTCGGCAGCGGTCGGCGCCCGGCGGGTCACGGTCTTCAGGTCACTGGGGCCGATGCGCCCCGCATCGCGGGTCTGCGCCAGAAAGCCACCGGAGACGCTGCGGAACGACAGACCCGAAGCCGCCGGATCGGGCAGTCCGCCGGTCAGCAGCAGGCGCAGATTGCGCTTCCGTGCGAGGATCGCGCGCGCCGCATCGTCGGCTTCCGGCGCGATGATGATTTCCGTCAGGATGGTCGCGATCTTCTCCGCCGCGGGCCCGTCCAGCACCCGGTTCACCGCGACGATACCGCCGAAGGCGGACACCGGATCGCAGCGCAGCGCGCGATCCCATGCCTCCGACAGCGACGCGCCGAGCGCGACGCCGCACGGGTTGGCGTGCTTCACGATCACCACCGCCGGGTCTGTGAATTCGGCCACGCACTCAAATGCGGCGTCGGTGTCATTGAGGTTGTTGTAGGACAGCTCCTTGCCCTGAATCTGGCGGGCGGTGGCGATCCCGGGGCGCGTGCCGTTCACGTAGAACGCGGCTTGCTGATGCGGATTCTCGCCATACCGCAGGAGCTGCCGCAGTTCCCCCGCGAGGCTCAAGCGCCTGGGGAAGCTTTCGCCGAGCGCGGAGGCGAACCAGGCGGCGATGGCGCTGTCATAGGCAGCGGTGCGCGCGTAAGCGGCGGCAGCCAGCCGCCGCCGCAGCGCCAAGGTCGTGCCGCCCTGTCGCGTGAGTTCGTCCAGCACCGTGGCATATTGATCGGCCTCGGTCAGCACGGCGACGAATTCGTGGTTCTTGGCGGCCGCGCGAATGAGCGCCGGTCCCCCGATGTCGATATTCTCGACGCAGGCAGCCGCATCCGCGCCCGATGCCACCGTCGCCTCGAACGGATAGAGATTCACCGCCACCAAGTCGATCGGCGCGATCCCGTGCGCCTCCATCTGCGCGCGATGCTCCGGCACATTGCGGCGCGCCAGGATGCCGCCGTGGATCGCCGGCACCAGCGTCTTCACGCGGCCATCCAGAATCTCGGGAAAGCCGCTGTAGGCCGCCACGTCCAACACCGGAATCCCGGCATCGCGGATCGCCTGCGCCGAGCCGCCGGTCGAGATGATCTCGACGCCCCGTGCGGCGAGCTGCCGGGCGAAATCCGCGAGCCCGCGCTTCTCGGACACCGAGATCAGCGCGCGCCGCGGAACGATCAGATCGGTCATGGCGGCGCGCTTAGTCCTACAGCCCGAGAAGGTCCAGCGTGCGCCCGACCACCTTCGCCTCGTCGTACAATTCGACCGCCCGCGACCGCCCCGCACTGCCCATCCGGGCGCGGAGATCGGGGTCGGAGGCGAGGCGACGCAGGGCTTCGGCAAGCGGACCCGGCTGGCGCGGCGGCACGAGCAAGCCGGTGGTTCCGTCGGCGACCTGCTCGCGGATGCCGCCCACGCGGGAGGCGACGACGGGAAGCCCGGTCATCATGGCTTCGATCACGGTCATCGGCATCGCCTCGAAATAGCTCGGCAGCACGAAAATGTCGGCAGCGGCGAGCACGGCGTCCACATCGTGGCGATAGCCGAGCAAGCGCAGGCGCGGGCCGAGGCCCGCCGCGGCGAGAAAGGCATGCATGTCATCGCCGCGATCGGAGGCGAGCCGCTCGCCCACCACCCATAATTCGACCTCAGGCACCTCGCGCATCGCCGCCGCAAGCTCGGGATAGCCCTTGTCACGCACCAGCCGGGAAACCGCGATCACGACAACCCGGTCGGCCGGCACCCCGAGTTCGGTGCGGATGCGCTCGCGCGCCCGGGGATCGGGGCGGAACCGCGCCGGATCGCGTCCGTTCCCGACCGCTATCGCCCGCCGCGCGATCCAGAACCGGCGGGCATCGCGCGCCTCTGCGGCGGAGACGGTCAGGTAGATGTCTGTCATCCGTGCGCCGAGCCACTCCATGGCGAACCCGCCCGCCCGCCGTGCGATCGACCCATCCTGATTGAACAGGAAGCCGTGACAGGTGTAAGCAATCCGCGGCACGCCGGCGGCCTTGGCCGCCGCGCGGGCGAGAAACCCGCTGATCGGCATGTGCGCGTGAACGAGGTCGGGCTTTTCCGCGCGAAACAGCATGACCAGGCTGCGAAAGCCGCGCGCATGGGCCGCGAGCGAGAGATTCCGCTCGAAGGGAAGTCCGGCAACGCTGAAGCCCTCCGCACGCACCTCCGCGAGCAGTTCCCCTTCGGCGCACGCGCCGATCACCTCGTGTCCGCGCGCACGCACGCCGCGCATTATCGGCAGCAGGAAATGCCGCAGCGAAAAATCGACATTCGTGACCTCGATGACCTTCACCGGGCGCAGGGCGCCGCCGGGGGCGGCCTCACTTCACCTTGCTGATCGCCCATTTCACGGTCTGCGGACCGTCCGCGAGCGTCGCCAGCACCACCTGCTCGGTGCGGCGCGGCTGCGGGCCACCCAGGTAGATGCTTTCCTCGAGCGTCATGCGCGCGCTGTCGGCGCGCAGGCGCCAGCCGCCGCCGCTCGGCAGCCGCAGCAGCACCGCCTCGCCGTCGTGTTGGAGGTTCGCCTGCACGGAGGGATGCAGATGGAACCGCACCGTGAACGGTTGCGGGGTCGCGGCTTCGACCTGATCCTCCCCGCGCACATCCTCGCCGCTCTCGGCGAGATAGAGCCGCCGCCGGTGCACCGCGCCGAACGGCTTGCGATAGCCGTCGTGGCTCGCCTCCAGCCATTGCGCGCCGTTCGCCTCTTGCCGCTGCACCTCGACCGCGGCCGGGCGTCGCCCGAGCCCGTCGGCGCGCAATTCGGAGGAATTGGTGTCGGCGATGACCAGCGTGGAGTGCGCGGCGGTCGCCCGGGCCGCGTCGCGCCAGTCCTCCGGTCCGGCGGGGAAGGCGCCGCAATTGACGATCAGCCGGTCCCGCCCGACGGACATTTCCATCGACAGCGTGCCGGCATGGGCGTTGCGATCGAGCCCCGGGGGCGGCGGCGCCCCGGTGTTGACGATCAGCAGCGTGCGGCCGCCTTGCAGGCGCTGAAACCCGCCTTCCTCCAACGCCACGGGCGCCCGCAGTCCGGCACGCCCGGCCTGCGTCAGCACGAGGTCGATGATCGGCCCGTGTTCTTCCTTGCTGCCGTTGAACAAGGCGAGCCCACCGTCGCCGTGCCGGAGACAGCGCAGGGCGGCGGCCATTTTCTCGATCGCCCCGCCGAGCGAAGCGGGCGGCTGGGTTTGCGAGGACTGCAAAAGGGCGCGGATTTCGGTCAGATCCTGCAAGGCCGCCAGCAACGACGCGGGGCTGCGTTCTGCATGGCAGCCGTCCGCCAGCACTTGGCGCGCGATCTCCTGCGGCAGGAACCGCAAAGCGCGCGAGACAAAGCCGCTCTGTTCCGGCAAGGCGGCTCCGGCCGCTATCAGCCCCTTGAGCGCGGTCAGGGCACGCGCATCGACTTCCTCGGCGGGCAGCGCCGCCGAGAGCGTGCGGGCATCGGAGACGAGCCGCGCCATCAGCTTGTGGCGGAAACCGTCGTCGGCGGCGGCGAAGAAGAAATCGTAATGACCGAGCCAGGCGGCGATGCGCGCCCCACTCACCTCCGGGCGCTGCGCCGCCGCCGCGCCGGACTGGTTCGCCATCCAGTCCGCGACCAGCGCCCGCGCCCGCAGCCGGGCGGCATCCGTGCCGAGCGCCCGCAGATCCCTGAGCCAGGTGAAGCTGTGCGCCGCGCCGAGCAGCACGGGAGGTGTCGGGGCCGCGCCCCAGGCACCGGGCCGCAATGGGCACGCGGCGCCGCCATGCTCGAGCTCGCCCTTCAGGAGCCGCGCCGCGCGTGCCGGATCGCCGAGCCAGGGATCGCGGACCGGCAGCGCCGGCGCATCCGGAACACGACCGAGGCGCAGCGCGGGAAGCCGGGCGAACATGCGCCTCGCGTCCCGCATCCAGCGGCGCGGGTCGGTGCCGCCGACCTCGCTCACGCTACCTCCGCCCCTGCCGCGATGGCGGTGGCCTGCGGCAGCATCTGGCGCGATGGCTGGGTCATCCCAAGTTTCTAGACGCGGGATTTCGAATCGGACAAGCGGAGCGCCGCGAGTCGGTGGGCAGGGAGGAGCCTCGGGGATGGATCGAGGGGTGGCGAAGCTCGGCGGTCTGCTGGAAACGTCCCGGCAGGCCGTGATCTTCACGGGGGCCGGGATCAGCACCGAATCGGGCATCCCCGATTTCCGCAGCCCCGGCGGCTTCTGGACCCGCCACGCGCCGATTTATTTCGACGAGTTCCTGACCTCCGAGGCGGCGCGGCGGGAGACCTGGCGGCGGCGCTTCTCCATGGACGAAACCCTGAAAGCGGCGCGCCCGAATCGCGGACATGTTGCTGTTGCCGAACTGATCCGGCGCGGCACGGCCCAGACGGTGATCACCCAGAACATCGACGGGCTGCACCAGGCCGCCGGGGTGCCGGCCGACCGCGTGATCGAACTGCACGGGAACACGACCTACGCCGCCTGCCTGGACTGCAATGCCCGCTACGAGCTGGAGCCGATCCGCGCTGCATTCGAGCGGGACGGCACCTTGCCGCGCTGCACGCGCTGCTTCGGCCTCGTGAAAACGGCGACCATCTCGTTCGGCCAGCAGATGCCGCTCGAGGCCATGCGCGAGGCCGAGCGCGCGACGCGGCATTGCGACCTCTTCCTCGCGATGGGCTCGTCGCTGGTCGTCTACCCGGCAGCGGGTTTCCCGCGGCTCGCGAAGGAATGCGGCGCCACGCTGGTGATCATCAACCGCGAACCCACCGAGCTCGATGACATCGCCGATCTCGTGCTGCATCGGCCGATCGGCGAAACTTTGGGGCAAGCGGCAGGGATTCAGTAGAATTCCGCATTCAGCGCCGCAGTCGTCGACTCTCAGCGCCGTCATTGCGGGCAGGTGCCCTGGCCCCCGCCCTCCGCCGACTGCCAGAGCCGCACGAGATCGGGCAGGCTGTGCGCGGCGAGTTTCTCCATCACCCGCGCCCGGTGCACCTCGATCGTGCGCGGGCTGGCGCCCAGCTTGTTGGCGATCGCCTTGGTCGGCAGGCCCTGCACGAGCAGAGCGAACACCTCGCGCTCGCGCGGCGTCAGCGCGGCGATGCGACGGACTGCCTCGGCCGCCCGCGCGCGGGCGGCGGCGCGGCGCTCGCCTTCTTCCTCGGCGCGGCGCAGCGCGGCGAACAGGGCCTCGTCGGAAAAGGGCTTCTCCAAGAAATCGATCGCGCCGGATTTCATGGCGCGCACCGCGAGCGGCACGTCGCCGTGGCCGGTCATCACTACCACCGGAATGTCGACCCCCCGCCGGCGCATCTGCTGCAAGAGCTCGATCCCGTCCATCCCCGGCATCCGCACGTCGGTCAGCACGCATCCGGGTGGCGCGGGCGCGGCGTCGAGCAGCGCGCGGGCGCTGTCATAGAGCCGCACGGCGAACCCACCCGTTCCGAGCAGGAACTCGAGCGACTGCCGCACCGAGGCATCGTCATCGACCACATGAACCACGGGCGGGGCGGGCGCATTCATCGGCGCATCCGTAGGTGCACGTACGTCACCACCCGAATTCAGCGCGTCTCGGCAGGCTGGTACGCAGGCATCGCAACGAGCGGGGCGGAGAACACGATGGCCTCTATCCACGCGCTGAACCACCGGTCAAGCACGCTGCCCGCGCCGCCGCCGGCGCCCGCCAACGGCCGCGCGAGCCTCCTGCCCGGGTTCCAGGGGCTTGCCGGCGCCGGGCTGATTGTCCACGCCGAGCGCGACGCCGAGATCGTCGCCCAGGGCGACCGGGCCGAGCATTGCTACATCGTCATCAGCGGTTGGCTGCGGACGGTGACGCTGATGGAGGACGGCCGCCGGCAGGTCGGCCTGTTCCTCACCGCGGGCGACCTGTTCGGGTGGGACGTGATCGGCGAATACGACATGTCGGCCGAGGCGGTGACGGATGTCGTGCTGCGCCGCGTCCCGATGCGCTGCATTGACAACCTTGCCGAGCGCGATCCGGACTTCGCGCGCCGGCTGCGGCGGATGGGGGCCGAGCAGCTCCGCGCCGCGCGCGAGCGGATGGTCCTCTTGGGGCGGATGACGGCGCTGGAGCGGATCGCCCATTTCCTGCTGGAGACGGCGAGCCGCGCCCGCGCGGCCGGCGGCGACCCGGTCGATCTGCCGATGAGCCGGGCTGACATCGCTGACCATTTGGGGCTGACGGTGGAGACGGTCTGCCGCGGTCTCAGCCAGCTCCGGCGCATGGGGGCGATCGCGCTCGACCGGCACGGGTTCCGCATCCTCGACCGCTCGGCGCTGAGGGCGGTGCGGGACAACGAAGTTCACTGACGAGGAGCCAAAGCAGATTGAGTCCCGGCGCGTGAGAGTGGATGTATGGCCGGTATCGGAAACCGACCATCCGGGGAGCCTCATGCCCGAACGGGCGGCGCTGCTGCGCTCGATACTCGAAACCGTGCCCGACGCCCTGGTGGTCTCGGACGCCGAGGGCCGCATCCTCCAGTTCAGCAACGCCGCCGAGCGGCTGTTCGGCTACGCGCGCGAGGAGGTGCTGGGGCGCAATGTGAGCCTGCTGATGCCCGCGCCTTATCGCCAGCAGCACGACATGTACATGCAGCGCTATCTCCGCACCGGGGAGGCGCGCATCATCGGCATCGGGCGGATGATCGTCGGCCGGCGCAAGGACGGATCCACCTTCCCGATGGAGCTCGCCATCGGCAAGGCCGAAACGGGCGGGGAGCCGCTGTTCACCGCCTTCGTCCGCGACATTACCGAACGCCAGGAGCGCGAGCGGCGGCTGAACGAGCTGCAAGCGGAGCTCGTGCACGTCTCGCGGGTGAGCGAGCTCGGCCAGATGGCCTCGGCGCTGGCGCACGAGGTGAACCAGCCGCTCGCCGCGATCGCCAATTACCTGAACGGCGTGCGCCGGCTGGTGGCCACCGGCGACAAGGCGCGCATCGAACAGGGACTTGAACGGATCGCCGAGCAGGCGGAGCGCGCGCGGCAGATCATCCTGCGGTTGCGCGAGCTGGTCCGCAAGGGCGAGACCGAACGGCGGCGGGAGAGCCTCGCGCGCACGATCCAGGAGGCTATCGGCCTCGCCCTGGTCGGCGTCGGGTCGGGACTGAAGCTCGAAATCAGCATCGACCCGGCGGCGCAGGACGCGATGATCGACAAGGTGCAAATCCAGCAGGTGCTGCTGAACCTGACCCGCAACGCGGTGGAGGCGATGGAAGGGCAGTCCGCGCGCGCGCTCAGGATCGCGACCCGACGCGAGGGAGACATGGTGGAAATCTCGATAGCGGACACCGGGCCCGGCTTGCCCGAACAGGTGCGCGCCCGGCTGTTCCAGCCCTTCGTCACCACCAAACAGGGCGGCATGGGCGTGGGGCTTTCGGTGTGCCGCACCATCATCGAAGGTCATGGCGGCGAGCTGCGGGCCGAGGATGCGCCGGGCGGCGGCACCGTGTTCCGTATGTCGGTGCCGGCCGCCCCCGAGACCGAATGATTTGTGTCAATGCATCCCGACGCGCGGCGGCGCATTCGGGTGGCAATGTCCGATGAGCTCGTGATGGGGCGTTCCGACACGGACGGGCGGGAGGAGAGGCCGGTCGCCATTGTCGACGACGACCCGGCGGTGCTCGATTCGCTGCGGTTCCTGCTGGAAGTGGCTGGTCACAAGGTTGCGGTGTTTCCCTCGGGGGAAGCCTATCTCGACCAGATCGCGTTCCGGGCTGCTTGCCTGATCCTGGACCACCACATGCCGCGCATGACCGGGCTCGAGCTTGCCGCCCGGCTGCGCGAAAGAGAATGCAGCCCGCCGATGCTGCTGATCACCGGCTCGCCGACGGCGGCGATCCGCGCCCGCGCCCAGGAACTCGGGATCGAGAAAGTGGTCGAAAAGCCGTGCCGGAGGACGAACTGCTGCGCTTCGTGGCCGGGCATTACTGATGGCGGTCAGCCTGATCGCTCCGTGCATCGCGCAGCAAAGAGTTCCCCCTCCCCTTGCTGGAGCGGGTCAGGGGGAGGGGGGGCGGGCGGAAGCTCTGGCGCAGTCGGCATCACCGCGGCGCGTTAACCTGCTCGCGCGCGAACCCCGCCAACTGCGCGTAGCCGCGCACGATCGCCTCGCGCTCGGCATAGGGCGCGATCGCATCGACATCGGTGAAGCCCTCAGGGGCGCGCTCCTCCAACACGTCGATCACCCGCTCGGGTCCGCCCTTGCGGTTGGTCAGCACGATCTCGGTGGTCGGCGGTCGGCGCTCGGCATCATAGGCGGCCAGCGCCGCCGCGACCGAAGCATCGGAAGTCAGGTGACGGGCGAGCGCGCGCGCATCGAGCACCGCCTGGCTCGCACCGTTGGAGCCCACCGGATACATCGGATGCGCTGCGTCGCCGAGCAGCGTCGCGCGGCCGAACGACCAGCGCGGCAGCGGATCGCGGTCGCACATCGGATATTCGTAGAAGGTGCCGCTCGTTTCGATCAGCTTCAGCGGCTCGACGAAATCGAGCCGGAACCGGTCGCGCACCAGGGGTGCCAGTTCTTCGATCAGCCCCGGCCGGTTCCAGTCCTCCTTGTGCGGCGGCAGCCCGCCGCCACGCTGCACCCGCGCCTGCACCGCCCAGTTGGTGAGCCGAAGGTCGGGGCGGGCGGGGTCGAAGTGAATCGGGTAGAACACAAACTTGGCGTGCATCCCGCCGGAAATCACCATGGTCCGTCCATCGACATAGACCGGCCACGGCGCCGCGCCACGCCAGAGCATGATGCCGTTCCACACGGGCGGCCCCTCGTCGGGGTGGAAGATGCTTCGCACCGTCGAGTGGATGCCGTCCGCGCCCACGAGCGCGTCGGCCATGACCTCCACCTGTTCGGCCCCGTCGCGGCGCCGGAAGAACGCGACAATGCCGTCTGGTCGTTCCGCAAACCCCGTCAGCCGGTAGCCCGTATGCACGCGCTCCGAGCCGAGCCGCGCCTGTACGGCGCGCAGCAGGACGCCGTGCAGCTTGCCGCGATGGATGGAGAATTGCGGCGCCTCGAAGCCGGCGTCGGTGCCGCGCAGCTCGCGCCACACCACCTGGCCGAAGCGGTTGGCGTAGATCAGCTCGCGGGTGCGGATTCCGGCGCGGTCCAGTTCGTCCAGAAGCCCGAGCGCCGCCAGCTCCTTGATCGCGTGCGGCAGCGTGTTGATGCCGACCCCGAGCTCGGCCAGTTCCCGGACCTGTTCGAACACCTCGCACTCGATGCCGACGGCATGCAGCGCGAGCGCCGCCGCCAGCCCGCCGATGCCACCGCCAACGATCGTGACCTTCATGCGCCCATCCAAGCCCCCGCGCCGCGCCGGGCGCAATACTTTAGGCTTGAAGTAATTGCCGGCCCCGCCCAGGCTCCCGGATCAGGCTCCGAGGAACGAGGGTGGCCATGGACGGTCCGGCGCTCCCCTATGACAGCTTCGCCGGCGACAACCTGCCGCCGCGCGCGCAATGGCCGGCGCTGCTGCTGGCCGAGGCCGGGCTCCATTACCCCGATCAACTGAATTGCGTGACCGAGCTGCTCGACCGCTGGCTCGATTCGCCGCAGGCGAGCCGCCCCGCCATCGGCACCCCGGAACTGAGCTGGAGCTACGCGGAACTCGCCGAGCGGGTGAACCGCATCGCGGGCGTGCTGACGCGGCGGCTCGGCGTGGCCCCCGGCAACCGCGTGCTGCTGCGCGCCCCCAACACGCCGATCATGGTCGCGGCCTATCTGGCCGTGCTGAAGGCGGGCGCGATCGCGGTCGCCACCATGCCGCTGCTGCGCGCCGCCGAACTGCGCTTCATGCTGACCAAGGCGCGCGTCAGCGTGGCTCTGTGCGATCATCGGCTGCTCGACGAATTGCAGCGCGCGCGCGCCGACGCGCCCGAGCTTTTGCATGTGGTGCCGATCGGCGGCGGGGCGCCTGATGCGCTCGAAACCCTGATGGCGCAGGAGGCGCCGGACTTCGCGGCCTATCCGGCGCGCGCCGACGATGTGTGCCTGATCGCCTTCACCTCCGGCACCACAGGCGTGCCGAAGGGTACCATGCATTTCCACCGCGACATGCTCGCGGTGTGCGACACCTACGGGCAGCATGTGCTGCGCGCGGCACCCGAGGACGTGTTCATCGGCTCCGCTCCGATCGCCTTCACCTTCGGCCTCGGCGCGGTGGTGCTTTTCCCGCTCAGGATCGGCGCCTCCACCCTGCTTCTGGAGCAGCCGAGCCCCGAGCGCCTGCTCGACCTGATCCGCACCGGCCGCCCGACCGTGTGCTTCACCGCGCCCACTGCCTACCGCGCGATGCTGCACATGATGCGCCCGGGCGATACGCGCGCACTCCGCATCTGCGTCTCGGCCGGCGAGAGTTTGCCCAAGGCGACCTGGGAGGCGTGGCACAGGGCGACCGGGATCAAGATTCTCGACGGCATCGGCTCGACCGAGATGCTGCACATTTTCATCGGCGCGCCGCAGGAGAAGGTGCGGCCGGGTGCCACCGGCCTGCCGGTGCCGGGTTACCAGGCGAAGCTGATCGACGAAGCGGGCAACGACCTGCCGCCCGGTGCGACCGGGCGGCTCGCGGTGCGCGGCCCGACAGGATGCCGCTATCTCGCCGATCCGCGCCAGACCGTCTATGTCCAGAACGGATGGAACATAACCGGCGACACGTACCACCAGGACGCGGACGGGTATTTCTGGTTCCAGGCGCGTTCCGACGACATGATCATCTCGTCCGGCTACAACATCGCCGGTCCCGAGGTGGAGGCGGCGCTGATTTCGCATCCGGCGGTCGCCGAGTGCGCGGTGGTCGGCGCGCCGGACGAGGAGCGCGGCGCCATCGTGCAGGCTTATGTCGTGCTGGCTGAAGGCTACGAGCCGAGTGAGGAGATGATCCGCGCCTTGCAGGACCACGTGAAGGCGGAGATCGCGCCCTATAAATACCCGCGGCGTATCCTGTTCGTCGACAGCCTGCCGCGCACCGAATCGGGCAAGGTGAAGCGGTTCGAGCTGCGTCGCCGCGCGCACGCGCCGGCCTGATTGCGGCATCGCGGCTCAAGCCGCAGACTGGTCCCTGCCAGCAAGGAGCAGCGCCGATGGCCCGGACCCGCTATCGCTTCATGGTGCTCAGCCGTCCGACGGCGGGCAACGAACAGCGTTATCTCGACTGGTACCGCGGCCAGCACATCCATGATCTGCTGCGGATCGAGGGCTTCGTCGCCGCCCAGTTCTTCCGCCTCGCCGACGTGCAATACGTCCCGGTCTCACTGCCGCAGCGTTACGCGATGATCTGGGAGATCGAAACCGACGACCTCGCCGCGGTGTTCGCGCGCGTGCACGAGAATCTCCGCACCGGTGCGACCATCCGCTCCGATGCGTTCGACTGGGAGAACGTGATCGCGCTGACGGTGGAACCCGCTTCGCGCCGCGTCACCGCCACGGAGGCACGCGGCAAGTCGCCGGACGAGGTGCGCGCCCTGGCGGGGACCGGGGAGCAGGCGGCGTGAACTGGGGCAGGATGAGCCGCGCCGAGCGGGACGCCGCGTACAACAACTCGGCCGCCGTCAAGAACAGCGCCGAGCTGAACGCCGCGCGCGAACAAGCCTCGGCCGCGTTCCGCGCCGCGCACCCGGAAAAGCTCGGGCTTGCCTACGGCCCGCGCGCGCGCAACCGCTGGGATTTGTTCCCGGCCGCCGATCCGAACGCGCCCTGCCTCGTGTTCATCCATGGCGGCTACTGGCAGCGCAACTCGCGCGAGCAGTTCGCCTGTTTGATCGAAGGCCCGTATGCGCGCGGCTGGTCTTGTGCGCTGCCGGGCTACACGCTCGGCCCCGATGCGACGATGACCGAGATCGTCGCCGAGATTCTTGCGGCGCTGGATTGGCTGGCCGAGAACGGCCCAGCGCACGGCATCCGCGGCCCGGTCGTTCTGTCCGGCTGGTCGGCCGGCGGACATCTTACGGCGATGGCGCTCGGCCATCCGCTGGTGCGTGCGGGCCTGGCCATCTCTGGTCTGTTCGAGCTCGGTCCGATCCGCGACACTTACCTGAACGAGAGGCTCAACATCACCGACGAGGAGATTGCGCGCCTCTCGCCGCTGCGGCTGCCGGTGGTGCCGAAGCCGCTGGCGATCACCTATGGCACGGCCGAGCTGCCGCCGCTTGTTGCCGACAGCCGCGACCTGCACGCGCTGCGCGCCGCAGCGCACGCGCCGGGGCCGCTGATCCCGGTGGCGGGCGCGGATCACTTCACGATCGTGCTTGAGCTGCAGAAGCCGGAGGGGGTGCTGACAAAGAGTTTGGCGTTGCTGGTGGGCTGACGGCCCGCTCACCGGCCCCTGCCGCCCCTACGCCGCCGCCCGCTCCTTCGGGTCTTTCGTCACTGCCTGCCTAGGGCGGCGCACGCGCAGGCGGCGGATGCGGCGCGGGTCGTTATCCAATATCTGAAACTCGATCCCGCTCGGATGGCTGATTACCTCGCCGCGCGTCGGTACACGGCCGGCCAGGGTGAACACCAACCCGCCGACCGTGTTGATGTCAGCGTCGCGCTCGTCCTCGGTCAGCACCGGGCCGAGCCGCTTCTCGAACTCCTCCACCGGCAGGCGGGCGTTGATATCCAGCGTGCCGTCGGCGCGCTCATGGATCATCGGGCCTTCGATCTCGTCGTGCTCGTCGGCGATCGGGCCGACGATGGTTTCGACCAAATCCTCGATCGTCACCAGCCCGTCGATGCCGCCATATTCGTCGACCACCAACGCGAGGTGCATCCGCGCCTGGCGCATCTGCAGCAGGAGCTCCAACACCGGCACCTGCGGCGCCACCATCAGCGGGCGGCGGAGGATCTTCTGCAAGGCGAATTCCTCGGGCCGGCCGACAAAGGCATAGACGTCCTTGATGTGCACCATGCCCACGACGTCATCAAGGTCCTCGCGATAGACGGGCAGGCGCGAATGGCCCTCGGCGCGGATCTGCTCCACCGCCTGCTGGAAATTGGTGTCGAGCCGCATCGCGACGATGTCGGCGCGGTGCACCATCACGTCGGCGGCGGTGGTGCCGCGCAGGCGCAGTACGTTGCCGATCAGCGCCCGCTCCTGGCGATCGAGCTCCGGCGCGACACCGGGTTCGCCGGGCTCGCCCGCCTCCTGCACCAGCTCGGCGATCGACTCGCGGACGCTGTGCTCTATCTGCCGCCGGCGCAGCAGGGCGCGCACACGGCTGAGCAGCCCCAGGCGGGCGAGCGCGCCGCTCATGCCATCCGCCACGGATTGCGAAGTCCGATCCGGCGCAGGATGCGCGCTTCTTCCATCTCCATGCGCCGCGCCTCGCCCGCATGATCGTGGTCATGGCCGGCGAGGTGCAGCGCGCCGTGCACGACGAGGTGCGCCAGATGATCGCGGGCCCGCCGTCCCGCGGCCGCGGCCTCGCGCCGCACCGTTTGCAAGGCGAGCACGATCTGACCGGGCATCCCCGGCGCGGGCGGATCGTAGGTCAGGACGTTGGTCGGCTTGTCGCGCCCGCGGTCGCGCGCATTCAGGCGCCGCACCGTGCGGTCGTCGCTCAGCAGCACGGTGACGCCATGCCCGAGCCTCGGGGCGGCGCGCAGCGCGCGCGCCGCCAAGGCCTCGGCGCCCGGCACGAGCCGCCGCCAGGCCGCCGCCTCGACGATCACCTCGATGTCATCGCAATGCCCCGCCGAAGCGGGGCCGGTACTCGCCGGGTCCATCGCTATTTGCCGGCCACCCAAGCAGCCCCGAGAGTCTGTGCCGCGCGGCGGGTCTCGCGGCGTTTCTCGCCTGCCGCACGCTCGCGCTGATCATAGGCGTCCACGATCCGCCCGACCAGCGGATGGCGCACCACGTCGCGCCGGTCGAAGCGCACCACGCGGATCCCGGCCACGCCCTCCAGCGTCTCCAGCGCGTCGCGCAGGCCGGAGACGGCGCCCGCCGGCAGGTCGGTCTGGCTCAGGTCGCCGGTGATGACCATGCGCGTGCCCTCGCCCATCCGGGTGAGGAACATCTTCATCTGCATGGCGGTGGTGTTCTGCGCCTCGTCTAAGATCGCGTAGGCGTGCGCCAGCGTCCGCCCACGCATGAAGGCGAGCGGGGCGACCTCGATCTCGCCGTTGTTGATCCGGCGCAACACCTGATCGGCCGGCATCATGTCGTGCAGCGCGTCGTAGAGGGGGCGGAGGTAGGGATCGACCTTCTCCTTCATGTCGCCTGGCAGAAAACCCAGCCGCTCGCCGGCCTCCACCGCCGGGCGGGACAGCACGATGCGATCGACCTTGCCCGATTGCAGCATCGCCACCGCCTGGGCGACGGCGAGGTAAGTCTTCCCGGTGCCGGCGGGACCGATGCCGAACACCATCTCGTGGCTGGCGAGCGCGTCGATATAGGCGGCCTGCCCGCCGCTGCGCGGCGCCACGGCGCCGCGGCGGGTGCGGATCGCCGGCAGATCGGACAGCGGCAGGCGCGGATCGGGATCGGCGAAGCGGATCGCCGCCTCCACATCAGCGCGGCCCACGCTCTCGCCACGCTCAAGCCGGCGCCACAATCCTTCCAGCGCCGCCTGCGCCGCCTCCACCCGCGCGGGCTCCCCGGCGATGGCGATGCGGTTGCCCCGGCACGAGAGGCGCACGCCGAGGGCCTGCTCCATGCGGACCAGGTGCCGGTCGTGATCCCCGAGCAACAGGGGCAGCTTCGTGTTGTCGCTGAACTGGATTGTGACGGCCTTGCTGTCGGGGCGTGGGGCCGGCGGGGTCGCAAGAAGCGCGGCGGCGGTTTGGCTCAAGCCTCTGTCTGCTCCTTCGTCTGGAGGGTTGCTGCCAAGGAATTGGGGAGTGCGGCCTCGATTCGCACGGGGGTCACGCCGGCCACCAGGGTTGCGGGTCCGTTCAGGTGAACCGGTTGGAGATAGGGCGAGCGCCCGGCGACCTGCCCGGGATGGCGGCCCGGCCCGGTGAACAGCACTGGCAGTATCCGGCCGACGCAATCCTGATTGAAGCGGGCCTGCTGGGCGCGCAGCAGCGCCTGGAGCTCCTGGAGCCGCCGGTCCTTCTCGGCTTCCGGCACCTGACCCGGCGCGCCGGCCGCCGGGGTGCCGGGGCGGGGGGAGTATTTGAAGCTGAAGGCCTGGGCGAAGCCGACCCGTTCCACGAGTGCCAGGGTGGCGGCGAAATCGGCCGGGGTCTCGCCCGGATGGCCGACGATGAAGTCCGACGAGAGCGCGATGTCGGGCCGCGCCGTCCGCAGCGCCTCGACGGTTCGCAGATACTCGGCGACCGTGTGACGCCGGTTCATCGCAGCGAGCAGCCGGTCGGAGCCCGACTGCACCGGCAGGTGGAGGAATGGCATCAAGGCCGGAATGTCGCGATGCGCCGCGATCAGTTCGGCATCCATGTCGCGCGGATGCGAGGTCGTGTAGCGCCACCGGAGAACATCCGGCACCGAATCGGCCAGGACGCGCAGCAGGCGGGCGAGGTTCCAGGTGCCCCGATCGGTGCCCTCGCCGTGCCAGGCGTTCACGTTCTGCCCGAGCAGCACGATCTCGCGCGCGCCCTGGGCGGCCATCCGGCGCGCCTCGGCGATGATCGCAACGGCCGGGCGGCTCTGCTCGGCGCCGCGCGTGTAGGGCACGACGCAGAACGAGCAGAACTTGTCGCAGCCCTCTTGGATGGCGAGGAACGAAACCACGCCCTGTGGCGCTGCTTCGTCGGGCAAATGGTCGAATTTCGCCTCGGCGGGGAACTCGGTGTCGATCACCGCCCCCGCCGCCCGGCTGGCGCGGGCGACCAGTTCGGGCAGGCGGTGATAGGTTTGCGGCCCGAGCACGATATCGACGAAGGGCGCGCGGGCCAGGATCTCCGCCCCTTCGGCCTGCGCGACGCACCCGGCCACCGCCAGGATCATGCGCCCGCCGGCGGCTGCCCGCGCCTCCTTCAGCCGCCGCAGCCGGCCCAATTCGGAAAACACCTTCTCGGCCGCCTTGTCGCGGATATGGCAGGTGTTCAGGATCACGATGTCGGCCTGCTCGGCCGCCGGCGCCGGCGCGTAGCCGAGCGGCGCCAGCACATCGGCCATGCGCGCGCTGTCGTACACGTTCATCTGGCACCCCCAGGTGACGACGTGCAGCCGCTTGCGGGCGGTTTGCTTATGCGCACGGGCCGGCGCCTCGGCCGCGGCGAGGGTCATTCGGTTCGCTCTCTGCTCATCCCGGCCGCGAGGTCCGGCCACTTGGGGTGGGAGGAATCGGCAGCGCGGACGAGCAGGTCAACCCGGCGGCGGTCAAACGTCCTGCGTTCACGCCCGGCACTTTGGCAGGAAAAACCGCCGTCATGTCAAATGTCATCGGCATGACGCCGCGTCGTCCGCCGCTCAGCCGGTCGCGGGAACCGGAACCGGCGCCGCCGCGGGGGACGGCGCGGAGGCGCCGATCGGCGCGGCCGGGCGGTTCTGGCGCAAGGTCGCGGCGCCGTCCGCCACCACCTGCCATACGGCGGCGGAGAGGGCCTTGCGGTCGGGGAAATCGCGCGGATCGAGCGGGCGGTGCAGCAGCACGCTGGCCCCGAGCCCGGTGCGCTGGGCGAGCTTCCAGTAGTGCGAGGCGATGTCCTGATCGCCCACCCAGGCGAACAGCGACCGCGTGAGCCGCCCCGTCGGCAGCCCGGCCAGCCGGTCGTAGACGATCGAGACCGGCTGCACGAGCGGCGGGGTCTCGCCGCCGGCGGCGGCGAAGAAGGCCGAGCGGAACGGCCGCACCCGCGAACCGTCCGAGGTCGTGCCTTCGGGGAACAAGATGATGCTGTCGCCGCGCGCGAAGCGGGCCTGCATCTCGGCGAGCTCGCGCCCGGTCGCGCCGCGCGTGCGGGAGATGAACACGGTGCGCCCCAGCCGCGCGATCCAGCTCACCACCGGCCAGTCAGCGACCTCGCCCTTGGAGACGAAGCAGCCGGGCAGCACGCCGCCGAGCACGGCGATGTCCACCCAGGAACTGTGATTGGAAACGAACAGCACCGGGCGCGGTCCGGCGGCGAGTGCGCCGATCACCCGCACGCGCACCCCGAGCAGACGGGAAAATACGGCCCAGTAGAAGCGGGCGAAGCGCACCTTCGCCCGGCCCGGCAGCAGCAGGCAGACCGATTGGATCACCCCGGCAAGCAGCGTCCAGGCAAGCAGGGCGACGAGACGGCGTGCCGCGCGGATCGCGCCGAGGCGCGATCCCCGGCGGAACGGCGCGAGCCAGGTCTCGTCGGCGGGTTCCATCGCCGCGACAAGCGGCGGCCTCTTCTTGCGGCGCAAGCGCAGCGGAGCGGCACGCATGGGGGAAGCGGGACCCGGGGCGGTGTCAGAACGATGGCGCATCCGTGACCCTTTCGCGGAGTTCCCTGCTCCCTGCCCCGAGCTACATTCCCCGCCGCATGTCGCGGCAAGCAGTCCGTTCCCCCGCCCGCGCCCTCGCTGTGGCGGCGATGCTGATCCTGGCCGCCATTCCCGCAACGGAGCCGCGCGCCGCCGATCCCGAACCCTATACGGTCACGATCGAGCATACGCACGACGCCGCCTTGAACGCCGCGCTGACCGGCTCCTCCGAGCTCGTTTCGCTGCGGACCAAGGCGCCTGCCGGGCCCTACGCGCTGCTGTCGCGCGCACGGCAGGACGCCGGGCGCTTCAAGGCCGCGCTCGATAGCTTCGGCTACTATAAGGGCACGGTGGCCATCACCGTAAATGGCCAGCCGATCGACACGCCGGGGCTCGGCGATGCGCTGGCGGCGGCACCGGCGAGCCCGCCGGCGAAGATCGACGTCCATATCGACACCGGCCCGCAGTTCCGCATCACCCGCGTGGAGCTGCTCGGCCAGTATCCGGCCGACCTCGCGTCGGCGCTGACGATCCACGCCGGCCAGCCGGCGATCGCGGGGCAGGTCGTGGCCGCCCAGTCCGCCCTGCTGACGCGGCTGCGCAACACCGGCTATGCACTCGCCAAGGTCGATCTGGAACCGGCCACGCTCGTCCTGCCCGACAACGCGATGGAGGTCGCCTTCAAGGTGGACAGCGGGCCGCAAGTGAACATCGGCCCGATCACCTTCCAGGGGCTCGACGGCGTGAGCGAGGACTACGCCCGCCGCGCGCTGCCGCTCCATCGGGGCGAGCGGTTCGATGCCGCCGAAATTTCCAAGGCGCGTGCGGCTCTCGCCCGCACGCCGATTTTCGCCTCGGTGCTCGCGGTGCCGGCGACCAGCCTGGATGCGAACGGGGAGCTTCCGATCATGATCCAAACCACCGAGCGCCCCTGGCACGCGGTTGATGTCGGGATTTCCTATTCGACCGATCTCGGAGTGGGACTGACGGCCGGCTGGCACGACCGCAACCTGTTCGGCAATGCCGAGCAGCTCAACCTGACCGGCGCGATCCAGACCGGCGGCAATTCCGACATCCATCCCGGCTACCGGATCAACCTCCAGTTCATCAAGCCGGCGTTTCTGCGCGACGATCAGCAGCTCGAGGCGAATATCGGCGCCGTGGACCAGACGCTCATTCCCTACGCGCAGAAGGCGCTGCTGCAATCGGTCAAGGTGACACGGCAGGTGTCCGACGAGTGGCAAGCGAGCGTCGGCATTTCGGGCGAGGAGGAGCGGATCACCCAGGAAGGTGTGACACGCAACTATGTGCTGCTCGGCGTGCCGCTGTCACTGCATTACGACAGCACGGACAACCCGCTCAATCCGACGCACGGCTATCGCGCGACCCTGCTGGTTACCCCCACCCAGTCGCTGCTCGGGTCCACCGCAACCTTTGTTTCGACCGAGCTTTCCGGCTCGGGATATTTCGACCTGTCCGGCAAGGGCCGCACGGTGCTGGCGCTGCGCGCGCTGGTCGGCGACATTTTCGGCGCGAGCCAATTCAGCCTGCCGCCCGATCAGCGGTTCTATGCCGGCGGCAGCGCGACCGTGCGCGGCTACCGCTACCAGTCGGTCGGCCCGCAATTCCCGGACGGCAAGCCGGCCGGCGGCACGCAGATCACCGCCGGGACGATCGAGCTGCGCCAGCGTATAGGCCAGAGCTTCGGCTTCTCGGTGTTCACCGATGCCGCCGAGGTCTCGGCGCCCGGCGCCGCGCTTTCCGGCAAATACGCGGTCGGCGCCGGTGCGGGGGTGGAGTACTACACGAGCTTCGGCCCGATCCGGCTCGAGGGCGCGGTCCCGCTGGTCAAATTGCCCAACAGCGGCAATTTCGAGATCTACGTGGGGCTGGGTCAGGCGTTCTGAGCGGGATGGGCACATCAAGGCCGATCGGGGCTCGGGGCAGGACGGCGGCACTCGCCGCGCTTCTGCTCGCCCTTGCCGCCGCGCCGGCGCGCGCCTCGATCCTCGACGACCTGCTGCCTTGGTTCTCGGGCTCGCTCGCGACGCAGGGGCTGGCGATCCATCTCAACGGCTCGCTCTCCGCCGATACGGTGGAGTTGAAGGATACGGCGGGCGTCTATGCGACCTTCCACACCGTCCGCATCACCTGGTCGCCGCTGTCGCTGATCCACGGCGATATCAAGATCGACACGCTGACGGCGGCCGATGGCGACGTCGCGCGGCTGCCGAAAAGCTCCAGTGGCTCGGGCGGCGGTCTCAAGAATCTGGACGTGAACAGCCTCGAGGTCGGGCGGCTCACCTTAGAAACGCCGCTCGCCGGCGAGACAGCCGTGCTGCACGTCACCGCCGGCCTGCACATGCATCCGGGCACGATGAGAGGCGAGCTGACCGCCGAGCGGCTGGATGCGGAGGGGCTATATCATCTCGTCGGCAACCGCGATGCGGCGGGGATCAAGCTCGACCTGGCGGCACACGAGGCGGCGGGCGGTTTGATCGCGGCGGCGGCGAAGCTGCCCGGCATCGGGCCGGTCGCCGTCGATGCCATCCTGAACGGGCCGGAGAGCGCCGTCGCCAGCAATCTGGCACTCGCCGCTGGGCGGCTTCACGCCAAGGCCGCCGGCACGATCGACCTCGCCGACAGCACGATTCCCGGAATGCACATCGTCGCCGAAGCCCCGGCGATGACGCCCCGGCCCGGTCTCTCCTGGTCGTCGGTCGCTGTCACCGCCGACGCAAACGGACCATTCACCGCGCCTGACCTCAACGCCGACATCAGCATCGTAGCGCTGCAGGTGGGTGCGGCGGGTGCCGGCCGCATCGCGCTCACCGCCGCCGGGAACGCGGGCGACATCAAGATCGACGGCGCCATCGACGGGCTGACGGTTCCGGGCAAGCAGCCCGATCTGTTCGCCGCCGCGCCGGTGCGGCTGGTCGCCGAGGCGAAGCTCAGGACAAAGGGCGAGCCGGTGACCTTCGCCATCTCGCATCCGCTGCTTCAGGCCGAGGGTGATGCGCTGCTCGCCGAGGAACTGGCCCGCATCAAGATCACGGCGCCCGATCTCGCGCCGCTCGCCGCCGCCGCCGGCGAACAACTGGGCGGCCACGCCGTGCTGTCGCTGAACGGCGGACGGCAGAACGGGATCCTCACGCTGGCCGCGACCGGTGCGGTCGGCATCACCGGCGGCAAGGCGCCCGTCTCGGCGCTGGTGGGCGACAACGCGACGCTCGATCTCGCCGCGCAGCTCGACGGCAGCACGCTGCATCTGGCGCGGCTGGCGGTGAACGGGCAGGACGTCGCGCTCTCGGCCAGCGGCACCGCCTCGCGCAGCGCGGTCGATCTGCAATTCGCGGCGGGGCTGAACAATGTCGCGTCGATCGAGCCCAGGCTTTCGGGCGGGCTGAGAGCAGCGGGCCGGATCACGGGCGCCACCGACGCGCTCGCGCTCGACACCACGATCACGGGCAACTTGGCGGCGGAGGGCCAGTCCTCCGGTCCGTTCACCGCGCATCTCGTCGCGCAGGGGCTGCCCAGCGCGCCGAGCGGACACCTGACTGCCGAGGGCGCACTGCTCGGCGCGCCGGTCGACCTGGCGCTGGCCGGCGGCCGCTCGACCGATGGCGCGTATCACCTGGCGATCGAGGAGGCCGCGTGGAAAAGTCTGCGCGGCGGCGGTTCCATCACGCTTCCAGCCGGGGCGAAACTGCCGGTCGGCGATCTTTCGCTGCAAATCGGCGATCTCGGCGATTTCACCCCGCTGATCGGCAAGCCGCTCCGGGGCAGCGCCAGGTTCGCGCTGAACGCGGGGAGCGCGGTCTGGCAGGTCGCGGCCGAGGCGGATAACGCTGCGCTGCCGGGCACCGCGAGCCTGAGTGCCGCGAAGCTCCAGGTGACGCTCGATCACCCGGCCGACAACCCGGAGGTGAACGGCACGCTGACGCTCGCCGAGCTGAAAACCGGCCGCGTGGCGGGCTCGGCCAAGCTGAACGCGACGGGGCCGGCCAGCGCGCTGGCGCTGAGCGCGAACGCGGACCTGACGCAGCTCGAAGGCGCACCCGCGCGGCTGAGCACGAAGGGCGTGGCCGATGTGGAGGCGCGCGCGCTGCGGCTCGACACGCTCGCGGCCGCGTGGAAGGGGCAGGATGTGCGCCTGCTCGCGCCGGTGACATTCCGCTTCGCCCAAGGGCTGACGATCGAGGATCTGCGCCTCGGTCTGCGCCAGGCGGTGCTGCGCGTGAACGGCCATGTGGGCAGCACGCTCGACCTGACCGCGAGTGCGGCAAACGTGCCGGCCGATCTGGCGACAATCGTTTCCCCAAGCCTGAATGTGGCCGGCACCATCAATGCCGATGCGCGCGTCACCGGCACGAGCAGCGCGCCGACTGGCGCGGTCCACGCGCGTGCCTCTGGGCTCAGGCTGCTGTCGGGCAAGCAGGCGGCGCTGCCGCCGGCAACGGTGACGGCCAATGTCGATCTGCTGGGCAACGCCGCGCGGCTCGATCTCGCCGCCGCGGCCGGCGCCTCGCATGTGACGCTCGCTGGCACGGTGGGGCTGCGCTCGGGCGCGCTCGTCGATCTGCGCGCGAACGGCGAGATCGAGATGGCGACGGCCGACGCGCTGCTGCCGGCGGGCGAGCGCGCCGCCGGGCGCGTGAGGCTGGCGGCCAACATCACCGGCACGGCGGCGAAGCCGGACGGCATGGTGCGCGTGGATGCAAGCGGCCTGCGCGTGCTGAACGGACCCGCCGCCGGCCTGCCGCCGGCGCGGCTGATTGCCACCGCGAGGCTCAACGCCGGCACGGCGCGGATCGATTCGCGGCTGACCGCCGGCAGCTCCGACCTGGCGGTCGCCGGGACGGCCGGACTTGCGAAGGATGCGTCGCTCGCTTTGCGCGCCATCGGGCGGCTCGATCTCGCGATCGCCAATCCGATCCTGCTCGCGGGCGGCGAGGCGGCGCGGGGCACACTGGCGATCGACGCCACTGTGGGCGGCACACTGGATGCACCGCACATCAGCGGCGGCGCGACGCTCTCGGGCGGCGATCTGCGCGACTACGCGGCGGGGGTGCACCTGAGCGACATCGCCGCGCGGCTGACCGGCGACGGCGAGACCTTGCGGCTCGCCTCGTTCAGCGCGCGGGCGGGGCAGGGCACCATGACGGGCTCCGGCACGATCGGCGTGCTGGCCGCCGGGATGCCGGTCAACCTCGTGCTTGCGGCGAACAACGCGACGCCGATCTCCTCGGACGTGCTGACGGCGACGCTGAACGCCAACCTGAGCATCACCGGGCAGGTAAAGACCGCCATGACTATCGGCGGCACCGTGTTCATCCGTCAGGCGGTGATCCAGGTGCCCGACAAGCTGCCCACCTCGGTGGTGACGATCCCCGTCCGCATCGCCGGGGCGCCGCCGCCGAAGCCCCCCGAAACGTCGCAGCTGCTGGCCTCTATCGGGCTTGATCTGACCGTGCAGGCGCCGCAGCAGATTTTCATCCGCGGGCGCGGACTGAACGCCGAACTGGGCGGCACCATCCGCATCGCCGGCACGACGACCGAGATGCAGCCGCTCGGGCAGTTCCACCTGATCCGCGGCAGTTTCAACGTGGTCGGCAACACGCTCGACTTCACCTCCGGTAGCATTGATTTCAACGGCGCCAGCATCAGCGATCCGGGGCTTCATCTGGTTGCCACCTACACGGGCCAGAACCTGCTCGCGACCCTGACCGTGGGTGGTACGGCGCGGGATCCCAAGATCACGCTCTCCTCGACTCCGGAACTGCCGCAAGACGAGATTTTGGCGCAGATATTGTTTCATACCAATGCGGGCGCGCTGAGCCCATTCCAGCTCGCCTCGATCGCGGCTGGGATCGCCGAGATAACGGGAAGCGGCGGCGGCCTCGCCAACCCGCTGCAGAACGTGCAGAACGCGCTCGGACTCGATCAGCTCGGCATCACCACGGGGCCGAACGGGCAGCCGGTGCTGCAAGCCGGACGCTACATCGCGCGCGGCGTGTTCGTGGGCGCCGAGGAATCGACCGGCGGTAGCGGCGCGCGCGCCAAGATCACGGTCGATCTGACGCGCCGGCTGAAGCTCGACGCCAGCGCCGGGACCGGGCAGACCACCTCGGCGATCGGCGCAACGGGCGAGAGCACCGGCGCGAGTGTGGGGCTGCGGTATCAGTTTCAGTATTAGGCGGAGTAAGCGGCGAGGCTACGCTCGAAGCCATCGGTTTGTCGGCATCGGAGGCGGCGCGCATGTTCCTGCGCAGGGTGGTCGCGCCGGGGCGCGGATCGCTCGGAATTGCCAGCGCTACGGGTGCAGGCCGACATTGCCGCACCGCCGCCTCGGCGCAATCATCCCGCCTATCCCGGAGGAGCGCCATGCAAGCCTACGCCGATGCCCACGCCGCCGCAGCGCGCGATCCGGCGGCCTATTGGTCGGCGCTGGCCGCCGGCATCGACTGGGACGTGCCGCCCTCACGCATTTTCGATCCCGCCATCGCGCCCTTCGGCCGCTGGTTCCCCGGCGCGCGGCTGAACACGGCGTTCAACTGCCTCGATCGCCATGTCGCCGCCGGGCGGGGCGAGCAGGCGGCGCTGATTTGGGACAGCGCGATGGAGAACCGGATCGAGCGGTTCACCTATCGCGAACTCACCCTGCGCGTGGCGCGGTTCGCCGGGGCGCTGGCGGCGCGCGGCATCGGCAGGGGCGACCGGGTGGTGATCTATCTGCCGATGGTACCGGAGGCGGTCGTCGCTATGCTCGCCTGCGCGCGGCTGGGCGCGATCCACTCGGTCGTGTTCGGCGGCTTCGCGGCGGCGGAGCTGGCGGCGCGCATCGAAGACGCCAAGCCGAAGCTGATCGTCTCCGCCTCCTGCGGGCTCGAGCCGGGGCGCATCGTGCCATACAAGCCGCTGCTCGACGCGGCGATCGCCATGTCGGCGCACAAGCCCGAGAAGTGCCTGATCCTGCAGCGCGCGACCTGCCGGGCGGAGCTGATCGCCGGGCGCGACGAGGATCTGGCGGAGGCGGAAGCAGCCGCCCGCCCGCACGATCCGGTTTCGGTCGAAGCGACCGATCCGCTCTATATCCTGTACACCTCCGGCACCACCGGGAAGCCGAAAGGGATCGTGCGCGACAATGGCGGGCACGCGGTGGCGCTGTGGAACTCGATGCGGATGATCTACGGCGTCGATGCGGGCGATGTTTATTGGGCCGCGTCCGACGTCGGCTGGGTGGTCGGCCACTCCTACATCGTCTATGCGCCGCTGCTGCGCGGCTGCACCTCCGTCATGTACGAAGGCAAGCCCGTGGGCACGCCGGATGCCGGCGCGTTCTGGCGCGTGTGCGCCGCGCACAGGGTGAAGGTGCTGTTCACCGCGCCCACCGCGATGCGGGCGATCAAGCAGCAGGATCCCGACGCGAAGCTGATGGCGGGCCACGATCTGTCGGTGCTGGAGGCACTCTATCTCGCGGGCGAACGCTGCGATCCGCCGACCGCGGTGTGGGCCGCCGAGAAGCTCGGCCGGCCGGTGGTCGACCATTGGTGGCAGACCGAAACCGGGTGGCCGATCACCGCAGGGTTCCGCGCGTTCGGCCTGTTTCCGTTCAAGCCCGGATCGGGCGGGCGACCGAGTCCTGGCTACGATTTGCACGCGCTCGACGACGAGGGGCACGAGGTTCCGCCCGGAACCAACGGCAATCTGTGTCTCAAGCTGCCGCTGCCGCCCGGCTGCGCGCCGACGCTCTGGCAGGACGATGCGGGCTACGCGCGTGCTTACCTCGCAGATTTCCCCGGATACTATCGCACCGGCGATGCCGGCATGATCGACGACGATGGCGATGTGTGGGTGATGGGGCGCACCGACGACATCATCAACACCGCCGGCCACCGGCTCTCCACCGGGGCGATCGAGGAGGTGCTGGCGAGCCACGCCAATGTCGCCGAATGCGCGGTGATCGGCGTCAGGGACGCGCTCAAGGGGCAGGTGCCGTTGGGCCTCGTTGTGCTGAAGGCCGGCGTCAACCGGCCGGAGGCAGAGATCGCCGCGGAGCTCGTTGGGCTGGTGCGCGAGCGGATCGGCCCGGTGGCAAGCTTCCGCGAGGCGCTCGTGGTGCCGCGCCTGCCCAAGACCCGCTCGGGCAAGATCCTGCGCGGCACCATCCGCCGCATCGTCGACGGCGAGGGCTACACCGTGCCGCCGACGATCGAGGATCCGGCGGCGCTGGACGAGGTCAAAGCGGCGCTCGGCAGGGCGTGAGGCCCCCACCTCACCCCAACCCTGCGCGCCCCCGGGGCGGAGCGGGCGTCGCACGCCCGAGGCTTACGAAATTCGGGATGACGAGGGCGGGTTCCGTACGAAGTTTGGCGCCGGGCCGCGGCCCTTCGTACGGATTCGCGCGGCGGCTTGCCCGATTTCGTACGAAGTTTTGGCACGCGGACGGTCCTTGTGTACACCCGCCAAGACGGCTCAGGGCAGCAGGGAGATGTGCCAGCGCCGCTCCTCGATGGCATCGAGCAGGGCGTCGGCGGCGAGGCCCGGGATGCGGCGCAGCAAGCCGCGCGGCTTCGGGCGGAACCAGCGGGGCTTGGCCTTGTCGCCACCGATCTCGCGCACGACCGACTCCACGTCCCCGAACCCGTCGATCAGCCCGAGCGCTTTGCCACGGTCGGCCAGCATGAAGCTGCCGTCGAACACGGAAGCCGGGTCGGTCAGCCGGGCGCCGCGCCGCTCCTCCACCCAACCCTTGAACCTCGCGTGCAGGTCGTCGAGCAGCCTCTGCGTGAAGGCGACGTCGTCGGGGTCCTCGGGTAGGAACGGGTCGAGCCGCGCCTTGTGGACGCCCGCCGTGTAGAGCCGGCGTTCGACGCCGAGCCGTTGCAGGAGCTGGGGAAAGCCGAAGCCACCGCCGCGCACGCCGATAGAGCCGACGATGCTCATCGGATTGGCCCAGATGCGGTCGGCGGCGCAGGCGATCCAATACCCGCCCGAGGCGCCGACATCCTGGATCACCGCATGAACCTCGATGCGCGCCCTGTCGGCGCGGCGGCGGATGGCACTCGCGATCAGGTCCGATTGCACCGGCGAGCCGCCCGGGCTGTCGATGTCGAGAACCACCGGCCGGCCCTTGGCGGCGGCGAAGGCGGCCTCGATCCGCTGGGTGGTGCCGGCGAGATTGAGCTGGCCCATGCGGGCGGCGATCAGGCCGTGCAGCTCGATCACCGGCACACGGCGGTCGCGCCGCCAGAAGGCAAGGCGCATCAGGCCGCCTCCCTCGCCAGCGCAGCGAGTGCCGCGCGCGCGGCGGCCTCGCCGGAGAGCCAGGCGCCGCCGACGGTGCCGGCATACCCGTCATGGCAGGCCTCGCCGGCGAATATCAGGCGCCCGCCTGCGAGCGGCCGGGCTAGCGCCGCGCGTGCCTCCGCGCGGCCCGGCGGGACGTAGGCGTAGGCGCCGCGCACGAATGGATCGGCGTCCCAGCGAGTGACGAGCCGGGCGCCGCCCGCGAACAGCGCGTCCACCCGGCCGCCGAACAGCTTGCGGAGCTCGGCGAGCGCGAAATCGGCGACCGCCGCCTCGCCCGCCTGCGCCAGCTCCCAGGCCGGGCTCGCGCCGATCCAGCCCTGCACGTAGTCCCGCCCGTGCGGCCAGCAGTTGAAGATCATGAACGGCTCGCCGCTCTGACGGACCTGGTGATCGACGCTGGTGTGCGACGGCAGGCCGAGCCGGTCGGTCCCCGTGGCGCGCAGCACCACCTTGATCGCCAGCCCCATCGGCAGCGCCTCCAGCGCCGCCGCGGTCTCCGCCGGCAACGCCGGGTCGAAGCGGATCGCTCCGGCGCGCAGCACGCCGGTGGAGGCCGTGATGATCACCGCGCCGGCCCGCAGCGTGCCGTTCGGCGTTTCGACTTGGGCCTCGCTCCCACCCCAGGAAACAGCGAGCGCCGGGGTGCCGAGGCGGATGTCGAGCCCCTGGCCAAGCTGGGCCACCGCGGCGCCGATTCCGCCCTCGGGGACGAGGTTGAGCCCGCCCAGCGCGTTGCGCCGCCAGTCGCGCAGGCTGAAACGGTCGGCATCGGCGCAGCAGATCACCGGGCCTTCCCACGCCTCGACGGTCAGCGCCCAGGGATCGTCCTTAAGGCGCTCGGCGACCGCGGCGAGAGGGGCGTCGCCGCCATCGGCAAGGATGCGCTCCGCGGCGCGGCTGTAGCGCTCCCAGGCGCCGTCATAGTCGGCGAGTTCGGGCTCGCTAGCGGGGCGTTCGCCGACGAAGGTGCGCTCCTGGCGGATTTCGGCGGAGTTCAATAGCCGCAGGCCGAGCGCGTGGACCAGGGGCGTGACGGGGTTGCGGGCCGCGTCGTGCAGCCAGATCGCCCCCATGTCGAACCACTGCCCGTCCAATTCGGGCGGATGAGCGGTCCAGGCGCGCCCGCCGATGCGGCCCGACGCCTCCAGAACGATGGCACGCCGTCCTGCGGCGGCGGCAGCCCGTGCCGCGCCGATCCCGGCGGCGCCGGCGCCGATGATGGCGATGTCCGCATGGGTCATGGCGCGGCGGTCACGCGGCCTCGCTCAGCTTCGCCGGCGCCGCATCGGCGAGAAAGCGGGAGCGGTCGCTGGTCGCCCGGTCGATCGCAGATGCAGCCCGGGAAGTCGGGGAAATCGACGCCGTCGTCGCTGCGCGGCTCCTTGCGGATCAGGGCGATGTTGGAGGTCATTCCCCGCTCAGTGCCAGGCCGGACCGCTTCTCGATGTTCCGAAGCTTGCCAGCCCGGATATCCCGCTTCGGGTGCGGCACGCTGGCGTGGCCGGGGGCGCGCCTCGTGCCGGAACTGCCAATGGCTACCCTTGATCGACACGTAACGCCATCCGGCGCTTCCAGCGCCCGGATGGCATCGCGGCCATTCATGGCGACGTCATACACATGCCCGAGCGCTGCGGGCAAGCCGGCCTGGCCCTGCTCAGGCGGTTCTCGGCCATCCGCGCCATGTCCCGGCCCCTGGGTTCAGGCCGCGGCGGGCGGTAGCGGCTCGCCCGGCACGGGCGAGCCGCCGAAGCTCAGGATCAGCTTCCGCACCTCCTCGATCGCATCGTCCAGGCGCTGCGCATTCGTGCCGCGCGCCACGATGGCGACGCCGTTGCCGCTCGCGCGGTAGAACGGATAGCTGCCGATATCGACGTCGGCGTAGGCGGCCTGGATGTCGCCCAATCCTTCGGCGATTACGCCCTCGGCGATGCCGACCACGTGCACCGCGCGCGCCAGCACCGGGCGGCCGCCCTTGAGCCGCGGCGCGAGCGTTTCGAACATCGCCTGCATGATGCGCGGCACGCCGGCCATTACGTACACGTTGCCGATGACGAAGCCGGGCGCGGTGGAGATCGGGTTGTCGATCAGTGCCGCGCCGCGCGGCATCGTCGCCATGCGCTGGCGCGCCGCGTTGAACTGCCCCGGCGGATAGGCCTTTTCCATCCGCCGCCACGCTTCCGGGTGCCGTTCCCACGGGACGCCGAACGCCCTGGCGATGCATTCGCTCGTGATGTCATCGTGCGTCGGGCCGATGCCGCCGGTGGTGAAGACGTAGGTGTAGCGCGCGCGCACCTCGTTGATCGTCGCCACGATCATCTCGGCTATGTCGGGGATCACGCGCGCCTCGCGCACCGGAATACCGAGCTGCGACAGCCGGCTGCCGAGATATTGCAGGTTCACGTCCTGGGTGCGGCCGGACAGTACCTCGTTGCCGATCAGGATCACGCAGGCGGTGGGGTTCTCGGGCGTCATCGGCTCCCTCGCGGCCTCGTCACAGGAACCCGCGCAAGAGCGGGATCAGCGGCTTGTCCGCTGGCGGCATCTGGTACTCGCCGAGCTTTTCGGGGCGCACCCAGGCGAGCGTCTGGCCCTCCTTGGGCCGCACCATGCCCTTCCAGCGGCGGCACAGGAACAGCGGCATCAGCAAGTGGAAGCGTTCATAGGAATGCGAGGCGAAGGCGAACGGGGCAAGGCAGGATTCGGTGATCTCGATGCCGAGCTCCTCCTTGAGCTCGCGGATCAGCGCCGCCTCCGGCGTCTCCCCCGCCTCCATCTTGCCGCCCGGGAACTCCCAGAGACCGGCGAGCCACTTGCCTTCGGGGCGGCGGGCCAGCAGCACGCGCCCGTCGCGGTCGATCAGCGCGCACGCGGCGACCAGGACGAGGTTCGCCCCGGATTGCGCGAGCGGCTGGACGGGCTCGGATTGCGCGGATGAAGCGGCGTGGAACAGCTCGTCGCGGGTGGCGGCGAACTGCCAGACCGGATGCTCTCCGCCGCGCGCGACGAAGCTTTCGACCCCGGTGCCGGTCTCGCGGAAGCCGATCCGGCGCAGCACCGCGGCGGAGGCTGGGTTGTCGGTGGCGACATTGGCCTGCAGCCGGTCGATGTCGAGATTGGCGAGCGCCCAGCGGGCAAGGCGGCCGGCCGCTTCGGTGGCAACGCCGTGGCCCCAGAAGCGGCGGCCGATCCAGTAGCCGAGCCGTCCGGTCCGGGACCCGCGGTCCACCTCCAGGCCCACCACGCCGACCAGGATCTCGTCCGCGCCCTCCTGGCCGGTGATCGCCAGGTGATACGCGTCGCCCTGCGCGAGCCCCGCGCGGGTCGCGGCGATCCATTCGTCGGCCAGCGGGCGGGGGTACGGGAACGGCACGCGCGAGAGCGTGCGCGAGACCTCCCAGTCGTTGACCAGCCGGTGCAGCGCCTCGGCATCCGAGGGCTCGAGCGGGCGTAGCCGAAGGCGCTCGGTGACGAGGGGGGCGAAGCCGGCGGGCGCGGCGGCCTTCCTGGGCGCGCGCCGGCGGGCGCGGGCTGGCCGCTCGACGGTATCGGTCATGCCGCCAGGATCCGCGCCCCTTCGGGCTGCGCCGCCGACTGCCGGCCGCGATGCGCGGCGCGCCAGAGATACCAAGCAGCGACCGAGCGGTAGGGCGCCCAGGCGGCACCGATCTCGGCGAGCGCCTTCGGCCGGGGCTGGGCATCGAGGCGCTTCAGCACCCGGTAGCCCTCGCGCACGCCGAAATCATCGACCGGCAGCACGTCCTTCCGCCCGAGGGTGAAGATCAGGAGCATCTCGACCGTCCAGCGTCCGACGCCGCGGATCGTGGTCAGCCGCTCGATCAGCCGCTCGTCGGTCAGGCGCGCGGCGGCGGCGCGACTTGGGATCGTGCCGTCAAGAGCGCGGGCGCTGATCTCGCGCAGGCAGGCGACCTTGGTGGCGGAGAAGCCGCAGGCGCGCAGCATCGCCTCCGGGGTGGCCAGCACCTGCGCGGGCTCGGGAAAGCCGCCATAGAGGGCGAGGAAGCGCGCAGTGATGGCGCGCGCCGCTTGGCCGTGGAGCTGCTGATGGGCGATCGCCCGCATCAGCGCCTCGTAGGGGCTTTGCCGCCGCGCGACCTCCAGCCGCGGACGTCCCACCTCGGATATCAATTGCGCCCAGTCCGAATCGGCGGAAAGATGACGCATGGCGTCCTGCATGGCAGGGTTATGACGCGAGGCCGGACCCGATGCCAGCCGGTCCACCGCCGTGCCGGAGGACTACACGCGATGCACACGGGCTCCCGTCTCCAGCTCGGGGAGCGTGCGGCCGATGAGGACCGCCGCACGGCAAGCTTGGCCGGCCTCGCGGTGATCCTGGCGCTGCTCGTGCTCGGGCTGATGCTGGTGCAGGCGTTGCACCGGGAATCGGTGCTCGAGGACTGCCTGCTCGCCGGCCGGCGCACCTGCCTCACCATCGCGCCGGCGGGGCCGCCGGCCTGAACTTTCAGGCCAGCACGACGAGCGCCACCACGCCGGCGACAGTGGCGTATTTCAGCCCGTAATAGACCTTGCGGTTCCACTTCTTGAGCCGCTTGGCGGCCAGCCGGCCCTGATAGATCGTCGCGAAGGCGCGGTTGGCGAAGCCGATCTTCTCGCCCGGCACGTTCTCGGTCGCGGTCGCCTTGACCAGATGGTTGATGACGAAGCGGTTGATCGCGGTCGGGATCCGTCCGCGGAGCGGCCGCTCGACGTCGCAGAACAGGATCAGCCGGTTCACGTCGGTCTTGTTCTCGGCGTAGTGGATGAAGGTCTCATCGAACACCATCGCCTCGCCGTCGCGCCAGGAGCGGCGCTCGCCGTCCACCTCGATGAAGCACTCGTCGCTGTTGGCGGTGCGAAGGCCCAGGTGATAGCGCAGGCTGCCGGCGAACGGGTCGCGGTGCGATTGCAGCCGCGCGCCGGGCGGCAGCAGCGTAAACATGGCGCCATGGACGGTCGGGATTGCGTTGAGCAATTCGACCGTCTTTGGGCAGAGCCGCTCGGCGGAGGCCAGCGGCGCGTCGTACCATTTCAGGTAGAACCGCTTCCAGCCGGTGCGGAAGAAGGAGTTGAAGCCGAGATCGTTGTAGCTGCGGGCGGCGCGCACCATGCCTTCGTCCAGCAGCCGCAGCCCTTCCTCACGGATCGTCTGCCAGTTCGCGGCCAGCGGCGCGAGTTCGGGGAAGGCCGCCGGGTCGTGGAACGGCCGGGCGGGCACGCGGGAGAACAGATAGACGAAGGCGCTGTACGGGGCGAGGAACGTCGAATGATCCGTCAGTTGCCGGCCGAACTTGTGGCGCACATTGCCGCGGAAATGGACGAACGCGGCGGAGGCGACCAGGCCGCCGAACAGGCCGAACTTGACAGCGGTGCCGATCATGCCGGGGCGGCTTAGCAGACCACGCCGAGGCCCCGCAAATGATCGATCTCGGCCGGCTCGTAGCCCGCTTCACGCAGCACCTCCGCGCTGTGCTGGCCGAGGGCGGGCGCCTTGCGGGGGGTGGTGCGCGGCGCGCCCTCGATCTGGAACGGGCTCATCACCGTCAGCATATCGCTTGCTTCGAACGGCACCACCGCGCCGATCGCGCGCGCCTGCCGGTCGTGCGGGATTTCATCCACCGTGTGCACCACGCCGAAGGTGACGCCAGCCGCATGCATCACCTCCATCAGCTCGGCAAGGTCGCGCTGCGCGAAGGCGTCGTCGAGGGTGGCGATCAGCGCGGCGGCATTGGCGCGGCGGGAGGGGATCGCCGCGAAGCGCGGATCGTCGGGGAGGCCCGGCAGGCCGAGCGCGGCGCAGAAGGGGCGGAACTGGCGTTCCTCGTTCAGCATCGACAGCATGAACCAGCGGCCGTCGCGCGTGCGGTACATGTTCGTCACCGCGTTCGGCGCCTGCGTGCGCGCCACGCGCGGAGGGATGGTCGCCTCGCAGAAGCGCGCCTGCGCGAAAATGCCGTTGGCCCAGAGCCCGTTCGCCAGCAGCGAGCTGTGCACGACGCCGCCCTTGCCGGTGCGCTCGCGCCGGTAGAGCGCGGTGACGATCGCCCCGAACAGCCCCATGGCACTCGGATGATCGCCCATGCCCGGCACCGAGCGCGCGGGGGGAAGGGTGGAGTCGGCGCGCACGATGTCCATGAGACCCGAGCGCGCCCACCAAGCGGTGGAATCGAAACCGGACTTCTCAGCCTCGTGGCCGGTTTCGCCATAGGCGCTGAACGCCGCGTAGATCAGGCGCGGATTGAGGGGCGTAAGGTCTTTCGCGGCGAGCCCCAGCCGGTGGCGCACATTGCGCGGATAATTGGTGATGAAGATGTCCGCCTGCGCCGCCAGCCGGTGCAGCACGGCCTGCCCTTCCTTGCTCTTGAGGTCGAGCGCGAGGCTGCGCTTGTTGCGCCCGGTCAGCAGCCACGCGTAATCGTGCTCGCTCGTCGGCATTCCCGGCAGGCGGCCGAGATTGCGGTAGGGATCGCCCGTGCCGGGCGGCTCGATCTTGATCACGTCGGCGCCGAAATCGCTGAACACCGTAGCGGCAGCCGGCGCGGCGACGAAGCTCGCACAGTCGATCACGCGCAGCCCGGCGAAGATCGGCGCCTCGTGCTCAGAGTGGTGGGACGAGGAATCGGTCATGGGCTTTGCTCCGCTCGGGCGCGCCAGCGGACCATAGTTCGCCACGGGCGGAAAGCGGCCTCAGCCGAGCAGCGCGGCGGCCTCGATGGCCGCACCCGGCAGCAGCGCCGGCTGCAGCCGCCCGCCGGAGACGACGCGGATGGTTTCGCCGTAGCTCTCACCTGCCGGGCGCCGGTCTACCTCGATTCCCCGGCCGGCAGGCTGACCACCCAGACCTTTGGGATGAAGTGGCGAGCGCAGAGCGCCAGCTTAACGGTGCGGTCGTCAGTCCGCGTCCTCGGTGCAAATCCAAGCGTCCGCAATGTCCCTTGCCCGGGGCGGACGGATCGGCTCTTGCGCACCCGGCCCCCGGCTGGTCATTGCGCTGGGGCGAGCTAGGGTGTGGGTCGGACTGAAGCAGCAATCAGCCAACCGGAGCATCAGATGACCAGCAAGCCGGAACATGCAGGATTTTCCGCCGAACGGCTGGCGAAGATCGATGCGGTGATGACGCGCCGCTATGTCGATACCGGCAAGCTGCCGGGCATCCTGACCATGATCTACCGGCGCGGGACGCTGGTTCACACCGGCCTATCCGGCCACATGGACCTGGAACGCCGCAAGCCGATGCGGGAGGACGCGATCGTCCGCATCTACTCGATGAGCAAGCCGATCACCGCCGTGGCGCTGATGATGCTGGTCGAGGAAGGCGCGCTCGGTCTCGACGACGAGGTGGCGACCCACATCCCGTCCTGGAAGAACCTCGGTGTGTACGCCACCGGGGTGCCGAGCTTGCTCACCAGCGCCTCGCCACAATTCATAACCACGCCGCCCCTGCGGCCGATGAAAGTGGTCGATCTCGTCACTCACACGTCGGGCCTGACCTACGGGTTCATGAACCGCACCAGCGTCGATCGCGCCTATCGCCACTACAAGGTGGCCGATTTCACGACCGAGGGCGGGCTCGAGGCGATGATCGAGCAGCTTTCCAAGCTGCCGCTCGATTTCTCGCCAGGCACCGCGTGGAATTACTCGGTCTCGATCGACGTGATGGGTTATCTGGTGCAGAAGCTCAGCGGCATGAAATTCGGCGAGTTTCTCCGCACGCGGCTCTTCGAGCCGCTCGGGATGAAGGACACTGCCTTCTGGTGTCCGCCCGAGAAGATCGGCCGCTTCGCCTCTTGCTACATGCCGGGAGAGAACGGACGGTTGAAGTTGCAGGACGACGCCGAGCGCAGCACCTACGCCGCGCCGCCCAATCTTGAATCCGGCGGCGGCGGACTGGTGTCCACCGCGCACGATTACATGCGCTTCTGCCGCATGATGGTCGCGGGTGGCACGCTCGACGGCGTGCAAATCCTCAGCCCCAAGACGGTGGCGCTGTTCAGCCTCAACCACCTGCCGGGCAACAAGGAGCTGGCCGAACTCACCACCCCCGGGCTGTTCAGCGAGGGCGGCTACAACGGCATCGGGTTCTCGATCGGCTGCGGCGTCAATATCGACGTCGCCAAGACGCGCCTGCCCGGCACGCTCGGCGAGTATTTCTGGGGCGGCGCGGCGGCGACCGCGTTTTGGATCGACCCCAGGGAAGAGCTGGCGGTCGTGTTCATGACGCAGGTAATCGGCAGCGACGCGCGGCTGACGCTGCGGCGCGATCTTCGCACGCTCGTCTATTCGGCGATGACGGAGTCGTTCGCCTAGGCCAGCAAATCCCAGCGGGAGGGTGGCTCGACCCGCTCTGTTCACCTCTCCCGCGTTGCGGGAGAGGTCTGGGCGAAGCGGCGGGTGAGGGTGTCACGCGGACTCCGCAAGAGCGGCGCGCACTGCGGCGACGATGGCCGCGTATGCCCCGCAGCAGCACGGATTGCCGCTCATCTGCTCGCCAATTTCCGCCTCGCTGCGCGCGGTCTATGCCGCGTCGGCCAGTTGGCTTTTCCGCAGCACCACCAATCGTCGCACGCCGACGATCTGGCGCAGGTTTCCCTCGATTGGCCCCAGCATCTCAGCCGGCGCGTCCTCGATCGCGACCTCGACATGCATCTCCGCCGAGCCGCGATGCGACCACATGCGCCCGGGGATCAAGCCGCGCTTGGCGAACGGTTCCATCACACGGGGCAGCAAGCCGGGATCGGGATCGGCATCGAGCATGAACCGTGCCGCAGCACGGCGCGCAGATTCGTCGGACATGACGGGAAAATCCTCTGTGGAACGGATGCGAGCGGGCGAACCCGGCTGCTCAGGCAGCCGGGCGGCTAATTCGCGTCAGTCGCGTCCACAGAGACATGCAGGAAGAATAGCAGAGGTTCGGCCGCGCGCGCAACACGCGCGCGCTCATCCGCCCGCCCAAGCCAGTGGCGCCACGCGCACCAGCGGGATCCCATGCGCGGCGACGATGCCGTCCTGCAACGACAAGGGCACGGTCAGCACCGGCGTTCCACCTCCGGCCGGCACCTCGGCGAGCAGCGATAGCACGGCTTTGGCGACGAGCGCCGCATGGTCAGGCATCACGTGATGCGCCGCCAGCACGTCCATCGCCTGCGCGAACCCCGTGGCATGCACCACAAGCTCCGCGGTGGGCTGCAAGTCCGCGTCGAGTCCCGCGCGGCCGGTTGCGGTCGCCTCCAGCGGCCCCCAATGCAAGGCGGCCGCGCGCACGCGCAGGCTGCCGCCCGCCTGCTGCCAGAGCCGCGCCCGCTGCTCGGGCTCGCCCGGTCCCGGCACCGGCCCGGTGATGCCGAAATCACCACTCGCCGCCTGAACCACCTCCCCCAAGGGCCAGGACCGGCCCTGCGGCAGCTCGATCCGCCCGATGCTGAATTGGGCCGCGAGCGCATCGCGCTCCGCCTTCGCGCTAGGATCGATCGTGATCTCCGCCGACGCCCGGCTCACCGAGGCCGATGCCCCGCCGCCTTGCGGCGCGATCCGCAGCTCCCGCCCGGCGAACGAGATCGGCACCGGCGGCGCGAGCCGGCTCAAATCCAGCCGCACCTCGGAGGCGCCCTCAATCGCGAACCCCGGCCAGCCGGCGAATGCCATCTCCTGCCGCCCGTGCGGGCGCAGCACCAGCACCGAGGGGGCGATCGGGGCGAGGTCCACGTCCAGCCGCGCCGCCCGCCAGTCCACCTGGGCGGGCAGCAGCGGGCCCGCGCCCGAAAGCGCCACGTCGCTCAGCACAAGCCGCGCCACCGCGGGCCACCCTGCATAGTGCCGACCACCCAGGCTCACGGTCCAGCCCTCCGCCCGCCGCGCCGCCGCCCACTCGTCGAGCCGGGCGGAGAGCCGGTGGATGAGGAACACCCACCATCCGGTCCACAGCAGGACAGCGATCACGACCGCGGAACAGAGCCCGAAGAACAGCCGCCGCATCCTTGATCCTTTCATCGGTCGACGGTTCCGTCCCCAGCCGCTGCCCCGCCGCAGCCGAACCCTCGCTGACGGAAAAATGTGCGGTGAATCCAGAGTTTTCCGGCTCCCGCCTGCGATCGTCTGGGAACCCGGATGGCTCTCAACCCACAGACTTGTCCACAGCCGCCGCCGGCTCCCCCGCAAGTGTCCGCGCGAGGCTCTGCATCAGCGCCTCCCGCCCATCGCCCGAAGGGATCGGGGAAAGAAGCTCGATGCGAATCGTGCCGGGAAGCTTACGGAAGGCCCGGCGCCCCCAATAGCGCCCGGAATCTGTCAACACCGGGATCACGGGCAGCTTCGCCCGCGCCGCCATCGCCGCAATTCCCGGCTGGAGCGGGCGCATCCGCCCCGGATCGGAGCGGGTGCCCTCGGGGAAGATGACTACCTGCTTGCCCTCCGCAACCACCCGGTCGGTCTCGTGGAGCAGATGACGCAGCGCCGCCGGCCCTGCCGCGCGGTCCACCACGATCATGCCCGAGGGCTCGATCATGGCCCCGAACAGCGGGATGCGCTGCAGCTCCCGCTTGATCACATAACAGGGGCGCGGCAGCAGGACCAGCCAGACCATGGTGTCGAATGCCGACTGGTGCCGCGAGGCGAGCAGCGCCGGGCCTTCGTGCGGCAGATGCTGCAGTCCGCGCACCTCGTAGCCGATCCCGCAGATCGCGCGCAGCCCGGCGAGCACCGAGCGGGCCCACAGGCGCGGCACGGCGAGGGTACGCTCCGGCGCGAGTTTGCAGAGCGGCCAGCCGACCAGGCAGAGCAGGAAGGTCAGGCCGAAAAAGTAGAGGTTGAAGAGCGCCGAGCGCAGCAGGATCACCGCGCGGCCTCCTGCGTGCCGGCGATGAGGCGCGGCGCGTCTGCCGGCAGCAACGTGGTCAGCCCGAGACGCGCGGCGAGCAATTTCAGATACTCGCTGATCAGCAGGCGCACCCCGGCCGGCGTCGGCACCGGCGCGGGCTCGAGGCGCACGCCGGGCAGAGCCCGCCCGATCTCGGTGAGCGCCCGGGGCATATGATAGTTGGCTGTCACCACGATGAGCGAGGCTGCGTGCCGCGCGCGCGCCCAGGCGGCGATTTCGGCGGCGTTGCCGCGGGTCGAGGTGGCGCCGCGCCCCAGCGTCACCCGATCCGCGAGCGGTCCGGGCTCCACCCCGGCCTCGCGCGCCAGGGCAGCGAGTCCGGCGTGACCACCGATGCCGGTGACGAGCAGGCTCGGCGCGCGCCCCTCTTCTAGCAGCTTGAACCCCGCCCGCACCCGGTCCGCCCCGCCGGTCAGCGCCGCGATGCCGTCCGCATATCCCGGATCGGGCGCGGGGCTCGCGATCAGCATGGCGAAGCGCACGAACCCGCCGATGAAAGCCAGCACCAGGGCTACCGATGTCAGCGCGAGGGTACGGCGCCAATGTCGCCGGGCGAAGCGGCGTCCGGCCGGCCAGGCGCGCCCGCTCACGGCAGCCGCCTCAGCCAGTGACGCACGGTCGCTTGCGCGGTGAGGAAGCCGATCAGCCCGGCGCCGAGTGGCAGGGCCGGCAACAGCATCCAGAGCGCCGGCATCAATCCTCCGGCGCCGCGCGCTGTCTCTGCTGGAATGAAGGGTGCCGCCAGCCGGCCGAGCGCCAGCAGCACTGGCGCGGCAATCACCGCGCCCAGCAGCGCGCCGCCCGCGGCAAGCCCCGTGGCGCGGCGGGCGAAGCGGGCAGCAATGAAAGAGTCCGTGGCGCCCAGGCCATGCACGATCTCGATCGCCTCGCGTCGCGTCGCGATCCCGGCCCGCGTGGCAACCGCGATCACCGCAGCCGCCACGGCCGCCAGCGCTAGCAGGGAGGCGCCGGCGCAGGCTTGGAGACTGCGCGCGAGCCGCGCCAGACGCGCGACCCAAACCCCCTGGCTCTCCACCGAGGCCCCCGGCACCGCCTGCGCGAGAGATTGGCTCAACCCGTCGGTCGGGTGATTCGGATCGGCGAGGCGAACCGCGATCACCCCGGGCAGCGGCAGTGCCGGCAGGTCCGCGCTGTCGCCGAGCCAGGGGCGGAGCACCTGCAGTAGCTCTTGCTGCGGCACGATCCGCGCGTCGGCAACACCCGGCGCGTCTCGCAGGAGCGCCAATGCGCGGCCAATGCGGGTCGCGCCGTCGCCGCCGGCGGCCTCGGGCTGCGGCACCTCGATGGTCAGCACCGCCTCCGGCCCGCTCTGCCAATGGCGCGCGAGCGCGGCGGCGCCGACCCAGAAGGCAAGGCCGAGTGCCGCGAGAAACGCCATCGCGGCAACGATGAACGAGAGCATCCGGTCGCCGAGCACGCGCCGCAGCCCCAGCTCGTCGAAGCCGGAAGGACGGAGCGAGGCGCGCCGGTCCGCCATCAAGCCTCCTCGCGCATCCGGCCGGAGTCGAGGCGCAGCGCCGGGGCCGGATTGCGCGCCACCAGGGTCTCGTTATGCGTGGCGACGATCACCGTGGTGCCGATCCGGTTCATCTCGCGGAAGAGTTGCATCAGCCGCTCCGCCTGGGCCGCGTCCAGGTTGCCGGTCGGTTCGTCGGCCAGCAGCAGGTCGGGCCGGGTGATCACGGCGCGTGCGATCGCCACGCGCTGTTGCTCCCCGCCGGAGAGCGCGGGCGGCAACGCGTCGGCCCGCCGCGAAAGGCCGACCCAGCGCAGCATTTCCCCCACATCGGCGCGGATCTGACCCTCGGGCCGCCCGGCGATCCGCAGCGGCAACGCCACGTTGTCGAAAGCGGAGAGATGATCGAGCAAGCGAAAATCCTGAAACACCACCCCGATGCGCCGACGCAAGCCCACGAGCGCGCGGCGCGGCGCGTGATCCACCGCCGTGCCGAGCAGATCGAGTCGCCCGCGGCTCGGCCGCACGGCCAGATACATGAGCCGCATCAGGCTTGTCTTGCCGGCCCCGGATGGCCCCAGCAGCCAGCGGAAGCAGCCGTCTGGCAGCTCGCAGGTGATGTCATGCAGCACCTCGGGCCCGTCGCGCCCGGCGGTCCCGGGGTATGACAGCCCCACCCTCTCGAATCGCACCATCGCTCAAGCCTTCGGGCAAGGCTTCTGCCATCGCGGCCCTTCGCCGGGGAAGCGTCCTAAAGATTGCGCGACGCAGGCTGCTTCACCACTTTAGCGCGCATATGCGACTGACCTGCCCCGCCTGTACGTCGGTCTATGAGGTGTCCTCCGCGCTGCTCGCCGGCCGGCAGGCGGTGCGCTGCGCCAAGTGCGGGCATCGCTGGGCGCCGCCGGGGTCCGAACGGCCCGCAGCCGCCCCGGTGCGCGAACGCGACGATCCACCGGCGCCCCGCGCCCCGTCGCGCGATCCTGCCCCGTTCGCGCCCCTGGTCGCCGAAGCGCGCCGCCCCTCGATCGAGCCGAGGGCGCGGGGCGGACGCATGGCACTCGCCTTGGCCTGGATCGGCTCGGTGGCGGTGGTGTTGCTGGCCCTTTGGGCCGCGTTCGCCTGGCGCGCCGAGATCATGCACGCTTGGCCCCCAAGCGCGCGGGCCTATGCCGCGTTCGGGATCGACCGGAGGGGCGGCGAGCAACCAGTCGTCCCTCCCCACACGCGAGGGGGCTAGGGCGAGAGGATCGCCCCCGCACGCCCGCGTCGCGCGCGACGGCTCACTCCGCTGCGGGCGTGCTGCTGCGGATCAGCCCCCGCGGGCTCGGGGTCTCGATGAACTCCAGAATCTCCGCGATCAGCGGGTCCATGCCGAAACGCTCGCGCGTGCGCTCCAGCCGCTCGGCGAAGGTTCCATCGCCGTGGAACAAGGACCGGAAGCCGATCCGCACGCGGTGGATTTGCTGACGATCATAGCCGCGGCGGCGCAGGCCGATGACGTTCAGCCCCGCCACCCGCGCGCGGTTGCCGAGAACGGTCGTGAACGGCGGCACGTCTGCCTCCACCCCCGAAACGCCGCCGACCATTGCGGCGCGCCCGATGCGGACGAACTGATGCAGCGCGGCCGAGCCGCCGATCACCGCATGGTCGGCGATCTGCACATGCCCGCCCATGACGACGTTGTTGGCGATGATCACGCCATCGCCGATGCGGCAGTCATGCGCGACGTGGGTGACGGCCATCAACATACAGTCGGCGCCGATCTCGGTCACGCCGCGGCCGTGCGCGCTGCCGCGATGCACCGTGCAATGCTCGCGAAGCTGGGTGCGTGGGCCGATCACGCAGCGGGTCGGCTCGCCACGGTATTTCAGGTCCTGCGGCGCCATCCCGACGGTACAAAAGGGATAAACCACCGCATTCGCGCCGATCACGCTGTGGCCGTCCACCACCACGTGCGAGATAAGCCGCGCGCCGTCGTCGATGACGGCATCGGGCCCCACCGTACAGAATGGGCCGATACATACTCCCGCGCCGATCTCGGCGTCGCGGGAAACGATGGCGGTGGGGTGAATGACAGCGTGGGCGGGACGGGGCTGAATAGAGGCGGCTAATGCATCCATGAACCGGTTTTCCGACGGAACCGCATACGAAACCTAGCCGAAGCGAACCTGCCACCCCAGTCAATCATTGTTGCAGGATATTTCTTAGGACGGGCCCGTAAATCTCTGGCGTCAATGGTTTTTGTGCGGCTAGCCGCCTCGGTCCATGATCATCGCGGCATAGGTGGCCTCAGCGACATCGGTGCCGTCCACGCGGGCGATGGCATGGAATTTCCAGACGCTGCCCCGGTTGCGCTCCTTCGCGACATGGATACGCAGTTGATCCCCCGGCATGACGGGGCGGCGGAACTTCGCGCCCTCGATCGACATGAAATAGACAACCTTACCGGCCGCCTCGTCCCCCAGCGTCTCCACCACCAGCACGGCCGCTGTCTGCGCCATGCTTTCGATGATCAGCACCCCGGGCATCACCGGGTGCCTCGGGAAGTGGCCCTGGAAAAATGGCTCGTTCACGGAGACGTTCTTGATGCCGATCGCCGAGCGGTTACGGATCACCTCGACCACGCGGTCGATCATCAGGAACGGATAGCGATGCGGGATCGCCTGCAGGATGCGGGCGATGTCCGCAACCTCCAGCCGCTCCGCCGTCTCCTCGCCCTGGCCTTGAACCGCTCCCGCGTCCATCGCCTAGTCCGTCCGCTCCCCCCGGGCCGGCTTGGAGCCGCCGCGCACGAGTTTCTGTAGCAGCGCCACCTGCCGGAAAAAGGCGCGCACCGGCATCGCCGGACTGCCCACCACGTCGGCGCCGGCTTCCACGTTCCGCATGACGCCGGCCTGGGCGCCGATCCGGGCGCGGTCGCCGATCGAGAGATGGCCGGTGAGCCCGGCCTGCGCGGCGACCACGACGAAATCCCCCAGCACGGTCGAGCCGGAAATGCCTGCCTGCGCCACGATCACGCAGCAACGGCCGAGGCGCACATTGTGGCCGATCTGGACCAGATTGTCGAGCCGCGAGCCAGCGCCGATCACCGTGTCGGCGAGCGCGCCGCGGTCGATGGTGCTGTTCGCGCCCACCTCCACGTCGTCCTCGATCAGCACCCGTCCGAGCTGCGGCAGCGTGCTCAAGCCCTCGCCGCCGGTGGCGAGGCCGAACCCAGCCTGTCCGACCCGCACGCCCGCGTGCAGCACGACGCGCGCCCCGATCAAGGCGTGGCTCACCGAGGCGCTGGGGCCGATCCGGCAATCGGGACCGACCACGACACCCGCGCCGATGATCGCCCCCGGGCCGAGGCGGCAACGCGGGCCGATCTCCGCGCTCGGCCCGACGACGCAAAGCGGGCCGATCTCGGCGGACGGATCGACCTGCGCGGCGGGATCGACCACGGCCGAAGCGTGAATGCCCGGCCGGAGCGGCGGCAGCGGATGGAACAGCTCGGCCACTCGTTTCCAGGCGAGCGCGGGGTGCTCGCACAGGATCACCGCCGTGCCGGGTGGCGCCGCCTCTTCCAGCTCCGGGCCGACCAGCACGGCCCCGGCGAGCGTCGCGCGCAGCGCCTCGGCATGGCGACGGGAGTCAGCGAAGCTCACATGCGTGGGTCCGGCCGCTCCGAGCGGCGCCAGCGAGACGAAGAGCGCCTTCGGATCGGGCGCCCGCACGATCCGTCCCGCGCTCGCCCGCTCGACCGCCTCCAGCCCGTGCGGCCCGGTGCGGGCGTAAAAGCGCGTGTCCGCGGGCAGGGCGGCGCGCCCGGCGTCTGGTTCCCGCGCGCCCGGATCGGCCACGCTCAGCGGTGCTGAGGGGCGCCGCCGGCGGAGGCGGGCTTGGCCGGGGCCGGCGCGGCCGACGCGGTCGCGGCGGCCTTGTCGGCAGCGGCCTCGGCGGCGGACGAGGGCGCGTTGGCCGACGCGACCGGCGGCTCGACGCCGTCCGGTGGGATGACGACGCTGGTCAGGGTCTTGTTCAGCAGGTTGGCCGCCTCGGGGGTGATGTCGAACTCGGCCTGATTGAGCGCCACCTCGGCCCGCTGCAGCACGAGGTTCATCCCGTGCGCCGCTGCCACCCGCTGCACCACGTCGCTCAGCGTGCGCTCGATCTGCGCAAGCGCATACTGGCTGGCCTCCTGGATGATGCGTCCGCGTTCGCTGAACTTTCGGCGCGATTCGGCGATGCGGTCCTGCAACTCCTTCTCGCGCGCGCGCACCTGCTCGGCGCTCAGCTTGGCGCGGTCGTTGGCGAGCTGCTGGCCGAGATCGCGCAGTGCGACCTCCTCCTTCTGCGCGTCCTCGTTCAGCTTCTGGCGGCGCTCGGCGACGATCTTGTCGGCCTCGCGGTACGCGGTGGAGGCGCGCAGCACGTCCGGGATCGAGATCACGCCGATTACCGCCGCCGGCGGCATCGCGCCGCGCGGCACGTCCGGCACGGTGGGCGGTGGAGGAAGCTGCATCTGCACCGGGGCCGGGCCGGGGGCGCCAGCGGCGGTCTCGGCCTCCGCGGGTGCGGCGAGCGGCGTCGCAGGCTCTGCGGCGGCCGGCGCCGCGGTGCGGCTGGGCGCGGCGGCGCGCGGAGCGGCCCGTGTTCCCGCTCCGCCGCCGCCCTGGCCAGGGATGAACCAGCCGGGACCGCTCGAACTTTGTGCCCAGGCCGGCACGGAGAATGAAAGCGCAGCAGCCGAGAGCAGGAGCGCGCGCGAGAGCCGAGTTGATTTCACTTAGAACCTCGTACCGAAACCGAAGCGGAAGATCTGCGTCGTGTCATACTTCTGTTTGATGACGAACGGCGTTACGTCGATGTTTACCAAGCCGAACGGCGTCTTCCAGGAAATGCCCACTCCGGCGCCGAGCCGGGGTTTGTTTGGCTCGTAGATGGTCGGGCACTGCTGGTTGGTCGCCGTCGAGCAGCTGTTCGACTCGAACGTGCCCTGGGTCAAGGATCCCACATCCACGAAAGTTCGGCCGGAAATGCCGATGTCCTGGGGCAGTGGCAGCGGGAATTGCAGTTCGGTCGATTGCGTCCAGATGAACCGGCCGCCCACGGAGTCCACCGTGCCGTTGGGGGTGACCGCGTGCGGGCCGGCGCCGCCGATTTCGAAGCCGCGCAAATTGTCGCCGCCGAGATAGAAGCGGTCGATCACCGATTCCTGGTGATCCAGCGGGAAAAGCTGTCCGACGCCGCCCCGGATCGCCAAGGTCCAGTTGCTATTGCCGGTGAGGAAATCGAGCGGGATGTAATAGGCGCCATCCGCGCGGGCGCGCACGAACACCGCCTGCCCGCCGAGGCCGGCGAAATCGGTGCCGAGCGAGACCAAGCTGCCGGAATGCGGCTGGATCTTGCTGTCGCGGTAATCGAGCGCTAGCACTTGGCTCACCATCGACAGCAGCGAGCCGCCTTCCTGGCTGGTAATGTAGAAATCGGTGGTGGTGACGTTGAACAACTGGCGCTGCACCAGCGAGTAGCTCCACACCTGCTGCAAGTGCTCATTGAAGTTGTAGCCGAGCCGCGTGGTGAAGCCGACCCGCTTCTCGTCATATGGCTGGGTGCCTAGCGTATTGGTCTGGATGAAGAAGGCATCGCCGCCGAACAACAGGTTGCGGTCGAGAAAATACGGGTCCGTCACAGAGAGCGTCAGTGAGCTCTCCCTCTGCGCCAGCACGCCGTTGATGCCGGCGTCGATGCCGGTGCCGATGAAGTTGTTTTCACGAATGCCCGTCGAGAGCAGGAAGCCGGCATCGGTCGAATACCCGCCGCCGAGGCTGAACTCGCCGGTTGCCTTCTCTTCTACGTTCGTCGTCAACACCGCCTTGTCGGGCGCCGAGCCGGGCGAGGTCTGGATGGTGACGGTGTTGAAGTACTGCAAGTCCTCCAGCCGCTGGCGCGAGCGACGGATCAGCTCCTCGTTGTAGGCGTCGCCTTCGGCGATACGGAACTCGCGGCGGATCACCCGGTCCTGGGTGCGGACGTTGCCGGTGATGTCGATGCGCTCCACATAAACGCGCGGGCCTTCGCCCACATCGAATTCAAGCGCGACGGTATGAGCCTTGGGGTCGCGCTCAATGCGTGGGTTCACTTGCACGAAGGCAAAGCCGCGCGTGCGGATCGCATCCTGCATGGCGTCGATCGTGCGTCCAACCGCATCGCCATCGTACCAGTCGCCCTCGCCCAGCTTCAGATACTGGCGCAGCGAGTCCGGCTGAACCCCGGGCAGGTCGGATTTGATTGAGATCTTGCTGATCCGGTAGCGTTCGCCTTCGTGCAGCACGAAGGTGATGAAAAACGAGCGGCGGTCGGGCGCCAGCGCAGCGGTCGCGCTCGTCACCTCGAAATCGACATACCCCTTTGAAAGGTAGAAGCGCCGCAGCAGCTCCTTGTCGAAATCTAGGCGCTGATCGCTGTATTCGTCAGCGGTGGAGAGAAACGCCCACCAGCGCTCCGGCCGGCTGTTGATGACATCGGCAAGCCTGCTCTCGCTGAAGGCGTGATTGTTGACGAACGTAATGCGGCTGATCAGAGTCTCCGGTCCGTCATTGATCTTGAATACCACGTTCACCCGATTGTCGGGCAGGCGGATGATCTCGGGTTCCACCGAAGCGGCGTAGCGGCCTCTCGCCGCGTAGGCCTCCAGGATCCGCTTGCGATCGGCCTCGGCGGCGGCCGGCGTGAACACGGCGCGCGAGCGGAGCTGCGTTGCGGTACGAAGCTGGTCGTCGTTCAACGCATGATTGCCCTCGAACACCACCTCGTTGACTGTCGGGTTCTCCACCACGTGCACCACCAGTACATCCCCTTGCCGGGTGATGCTGACGTCCTGAAACAGCCCGGTGGCATAAAGGGTCTTGACGCTGGCGTCGATCTGCTCGGGCGAGAAGGGCTGGCCCGGCTGGATCAGCATGTAGGAGCGGATCGTGCTGCTTTCGATACGCTTGTTCCCCTCCACCTGAACCGCCTGCACCACGCCGGTTGCCGGCGCCGTTGCCGTCCGCGCCGCGGGGCGGCGCGCGGCGGCGGCCGGCGGCGCGGGCTGGGCGAGGGCGTTGGTGAGGGGCGTTAGGAAAGCAAGCAGGGCAGCGAACAGCAATGCGACGCGTTGGCAGGACAATCGGCTGGTCTCCCAGAGATGTCTCGGTCCGAAGGACGCGCCGGGGAAGCGAGGACGCTGGGCCGAGCGGCGGCGGCGGACAATAGCCGCGCCCTCCGAGTCATGCCAGCGGGGAAAAACCACGTAGAATCAGGCAGTCAGGACAGCTATCGGGAAGGACCGGAGGGCCCGGCCCGCCGTCAGGGAGCCGTCCGGCCGGTGGGAGGCGCCGGCCAGCATATCGCGCAGCGCCGTTCTGGCGGCCCAGGGCGGAAGCTTGACGCAAGTACCGCGCCACGCTCCCTCAGCGAACAGCGGCGCATCGCCATTCAGCATCGTTGCCGTGCAGCGCGGGACGAGGGTGAGCGCAAACCGCTCGCCCGCGCGGCGCGCGAAGGCGATCAGGTGCTCCCGGCGCGGACCCTCCACTTGCAGCGGTTCGTAGGTCCCTTGCTCGAACAGCGCCGGCTCCGCCCGGCGCAGCGCGAGGAGCCGGCAGATGAGCGCCTGCTTCACGCGCCCGTCCCGCCAGACGCCGATGAGCTGTGCGGGCGGGTCGTCCTGCGCCAGGGCGGCGCGCCGCGCGGTGAAGTCCACGGTGCGGCGATTGTCGGGGTCGACAAGAGTTTGATCCCAGAACTCGGTGCCCTGGTAAAAGTCCGGCACTCCTGGCGACATGAGCTTGAGGGCCGCCTGGGCAAGTCCGTTCACCGCGCCGGCGGGACCGATCCGCTGCGCGAAGGCGGCGAGCGCAGCGCGAGATGGCCTATCCTCCAACGCGGCTTCGAGGAAGCGCTGCGCGGCATTCTCATAATCCGTGTCGGGCTCAGTCCAGCTCGTGTGCAGCTTCGCTTCGCGCAGTGCCTTTTCCTGCCAGGCCGCGATGCGTGCCGCGAATTGCCGTCGCTCCCGCGCGTCCTCCATGTCCGCCGCGAGCGGCCAAGCCCCGAGCAGCATCTGATAAAGCATCACCTCGTCACCCGGCGCAGGGGTCGTGAAGCGGCCGAGCACCGTGCGGAACCGCGCATTCTGCTCCATTAAGGCGCGCAGCGTCCGCCCCCATTCCTCCGGCATTTCGGAGAGCACGGCGAGCCGCGCCCGCACGTCCTCGCCGCGCTTGTGATCGTGCGTGGCGGTGGCGAGCATGGCCGCGGGGAAGTCTCGGGCGCGCGCCGCGGTGCGACGGTGGAACTCTGTTATGTCGATACCGAGGCGGTGGGCGGCGAAGCCGACGTCGTTGCGCGAGATCAGCCTTCCATAACGGTAGAAGGCGGTATCCTCGACCGCCTTGGCCGCCACTGGCACGCTGAGCTGCTGGAACTTGGCCGCGGCGATTCGCTTCTGCTCTGTGTCGGGATCGCGCAGCCAGCCGACGATCTGTCGGATCACCTCGGCCCGCGCGCCGTGCGGCTCCGCCTCCGCGCCCACCGCCGCGCGGGCGAAGGTGCACGCATCGCCGGGCCGCGGCACCGCGCCGGTCGTATAGGCGCGATAGACCGGAAAGTGCGCGAGCAGGGCAATGAGCGCGCGGCGGATCGCCGGACGCGACATGTCGCGCGTCGCTAGGTCGGCAAGCGCGACGCGATGCAGTGCGTCGAGCGCGGTGTCTAGCTGGGCTGTGAAGCTGCGGTCGATGATCTCGCGCCGCGCCGCGGTTTCCTCGACATGAAATTCCGCCGCGCGCCCGGACAGCGATGCCCAGAGCGCGCCGAGTTCCGGCGCTGCGGCCGCATCGTGCAGGACGGCGCTCGCCAGGTCCATGAAGTCGTAGCCGCTGGTGCCGTCCACTTGCCAGTCGGTGGGCAGGCTCTCGCCTTCGCCCAGAATCTTCTCGACCACGATCCAGGCCGGACCGGCGGGAGCCCCGCCAGGGCGCTGCGGCGCTAGCTCCGCAAGCCGCGCGCGCAGCCGGCGGCAGTAGTCGCGCGGATCGGCAAGCCCGTCCACGTGATCGACGCGCAGCCCATCGATCAGACCCTCGGCATACAGGCGAAAGATGGTGGCGTGGCTGGCCTCGAACACATCGGGATTCTCGGTGCGCAGCCCGGCAAGGTCGTTGATGTCGAAGAAGCGCCGCCAGTTGATCTCATCCGGCGCCGTGCGCCAGAAGGCGAGACGATAATGCTGCCGATCCAAGAGTGTGTGCAGCGTGGCCGGATCGAACTCATCTGCGCAAAGTTGCCGGGCCGCCTCCTCGTCCTCAGCGCGGATCGGGAAACGCTTGTCGAAGTAGGTCGCGACGAACCCGTTACCCTCCGGCGCCAGCCCGATCTCGCCGTTCACCAGCGCCTCGCCATAGGGACGGCTCAGCACCGGGAGGAGCACCTTGCCCGGCAAGAGAGGATTCTGGGGATGCCAATCGATATCGAAGAACCGGCCATAACGGCTGTCCGGTCCCTCGCGCAGCATCGCCTGCCACCATGGGTTTTGCTCGCCCACCGCCATGTGGTTCGGCACGATGTCGATAATGATGCCGAGCCCTTCGGCGCGCAGCGCGGCGACCATGTGTCGGAAACCGTCCTCGCCGCCCAGTTCAGGGTTGATGCGCGCCGGATCGGCGACATCGTAGCCGTGCATCGAGTCGGCACGCGCCATCAGGATCGGCGAGGCATAAAGATGGCTGATGCCGAGCCGCGCCATGTAGGGGGCGAGCGCGGCCGCGTCGTCGAAGGTGAAGCCCTTGTGCAGTTGCAGCCGCATGGTTGCGCGCGGAATGCTCATGGCGCTTCTCCTGCGGCGGTCCCGCGCCGCGCGGCGACGCGGGCAAGCCGGGCCGCCACCGCATCGCTCGCCAGCAGCGCCGCGCTCGGTGCGCTCTGTCGCCACCTCCAATTCGGATGTTCGTCGATCGTGCCGGGCAGATTCGGCTGATCGGTCTCGCCGAGCAGGTCCTCGAGCGGCAGCAGGCACAGCCGGCAGGCCGATCCGGCGACGAACGCAAGCGCCGCATCGACGAACGCGCCGGTGTCCTCCGGCGGCGCGCCCTCGCCGGCACCATCAGCGACGATTGCATTCCAGAGCGCCGCCTTGTCGCGCGCGCGCTCGGCTTCGAGATCGGCCCGCTTCTGGTCGGCGAGCAAGCCGTGCGACGCGCGCAAAGCAATATCCGCCCCGCTCCACCAGCCCGCCGCCGTCGGCAGGTCATGCGTGGAGGTCATGGAGGCGGCGGCGCGATCCCACCGGTCGGGCGGCGTGAAACCATCGTCGCCGCGTTCAAACCAAAGCACGCGCATCCCATGGATGCCGTGCTCGTCGAGCGCCGGGCGGAACCCCTCGGGCACCGTGCCCAAGTCCTCGCCGATCACGACGGCGCGGTGCCGGTGCGCCTCCAGGGCAAGCAGCCGCAGCATGTCCGTCAGCGGGTAGGCCACATAGGCGCCGTCCGCCGGTGACGCGCCTTCCGGCACCAGCCAGAGCCGTTGCAGGCCCATCGCATGGTCGATCCGCAGCCCGCCCGCGTTGCGGAGCGCGGCGCGCAACGTAGCGAGAAATGGGGCGAACCCCTGGTGCCGGAGCGCGGCGGGAGCGAAGCTCGTAATCCCCCATTGCTGGCCGCGGCGATTGAACAGGTCGGGCGGCGCGCCAACGCAAAGGCCGCGAAGAATGTCCTGGGGCCGGCTCCAGGCATGGCTGCCGGCCGCGTCCATGCCGACGGCTAGATCGGCGATCAGCCCGATACGCATCCCCGCGCGCCGCGCGCGCGCCTGCGCCTCCGCTTGGCTGCGGTCGGCGATCCATTGCAGGAAGGCGTGAAACAGCACCTCGCGCCGGTGTGTCTCGGCGAAAGCGGCGACCACCGGGCCGCGCGGATCTTGCAGATCGGCGGGCCAGGAACGCCAGTCCCCACTTTGCGGGTCGTGGCGCACCCGCTCGTGCTGCAATGCCTCGAATGTCGCATGGTCGGCCAGAAGTTGGCCGCCCTCGGCCTGGAATGAGGCGAAGTCCGCGCGCAGTCCCTGGGCGATGTCGGCGCCGGAGAAGAACTGCCCGAACAGCGCACGCAGCAGTGCGAGCTTGGCTTCCGCCGCGGCGGCCCAATCGAGCAGCTTCAATCCTTCGAGCCGCGCCAGCGCCGCTGACACGCCCGCGTCGCGCGCGGCGCGCGCCACCCGCGACTGGCCGAGCACCATCTCGGGCGTGGCATACAGGGGATTTAGGAACAGCCGGCTCGACGGCGAATAGGGTCCATAGCGGTGCGGCTCAGCGGAAAACAGCGCGTGCAGCGGGCTCAGCGCAAGCATGTCCGCGCCATGCCGCGCCACCGATTCCGCAAGCAGCGCCACGCATTCCATATCGCCGATTCCGCCGTCGCCTGGCCGGCGCAGGCCATAAGCCTGCGCCGCGATGCCCCAGGGGCGCACGCCGGCGTCGTCGTCCGCATCGGCGGCAAGCTCGTTCGGCAACGGGGCATGTTTGGGCGCCACGGCGAGCACGAGGGCGCGCGAGCCGATCAGCAGGCGGTGGTATCCTGGCTCTGAAATCGCCGGCAGCTCGACGCCGTTCCGGTACGGATGCAGCCGCAAGTCGCGCTCGCCGCCGGTCTCGCTCAGCAGTAGCGCGGTGCGCGGCCCGCCGGCGCCGGTCGATAGTCGCGTCGGCGTGCCCTCGGTCGCGGTGATCAGTGGCGGCAGACCGTCGAGGCCCGGCGCCGGCGCCAGGCGGTGCCGGCTTTCGGCGATGTCGCCGTCTGTGCCACATGGATGGCCGAGCGCGGTCAGCACCGCACGCAACGCATCGACCGCCACCTCGCGCCGCTTGCCTTCGTAATTTTCCCATTCCACCAGCACACCCGCCGCGCGAGCGAGGTCGCGCACCGCATCGTCCTGGGCAGCCCTCATGCCGCGTGATCCAATGCCGCCACCATCGAGCGGGCCGGCAGCTCGCCCGCACGCGCCCAGCCGTCGGCCATGTCCGGGGTCGCGAACAGCAGCCGCCCCGCGAGCGGCGGCATCGGCACCGGCGCCGCGCCGAGATTGACCGCGATCGTCAGCACGCCGCGTTCGCCGAGCCGCCATTGCGAAAGCACCGCGGCGCTGCCGAGCGGCTGCGCGGCGATACCGCGCGTCCGCTCGATCGAGGGCGCGATCTCCTGCATCCGCACCGCGATGAGGCGGCGGTAGAGCTCCTGGCGCGCCGCCGCGCGCGCCGGGTCGGGGCGGGGGATCGACGCTACGAACGTCGCCGGCGCGTTCGGATCGGGAATGCGCGCCCGCGCCTCGGGGTCGGCGAAGGCGGGAAAGTGCGCGAACTCCTTGCGCCGTCCTTCACGTATCAGCTCGCCAAGTTCTCGGTTGTGGTCCGTAAAGAACAGGAATGGCGTTCGCGAAGCCACCTCCTCGCCCATGAACAGCATCGGGATTTGCGGGGCGAGCACCTGGGTGGCGATCGCCGCCTCCAGCGCCTGGGGATCGGCAAGCTCCGTCAGTCGCTCGCCGAAGGCGCGGTTGCCGATCTGGTCGTGATTTTGCAGGAACAGCACGAAGGCGGTGGTGGGTAAGTCCTTGCTCGCTGTGCCGCGCGGCTTGCCGCGATGAGCGGAAAACTGACCCTGAAAGAAGAAACCCTCTGCCAGCACGCGAGCGAGCGAAGCTGCGCCGGCTTCGGCGTAATCCTTGTAATAGCCGCTGCTCTCGCCGGTCAGCAGCACATGGAAAGCGTGATGCCCGTCGTCGTTCCATTGTGCATCGATGTCGTGCCGCAGATGGCCTGCCTCGTTGCGCTCGTTCTCCAGGACCAGATGCACATGCCGCTCCTGTCCGGCCGACTTGCGGACGGCATCGGCCAGCTCGTGCAGCCATTCGGGATCGCAGATTTCGTGCACCGCGTCGAGCCGCAGCCCGTCGAAGCGGTACTCGTTCAGCCAGAACAGCGCGTTCTGCGTGAAAAAGTCCCGCACCTCGGCGCAGAAGAAGTCGATCGCACCGCCCCAGGGCGTGTGGATGTCATCGCGGAAGAATGGCGGCGCATAAAGACCGAGATAATTCCCATCTGGCCCGAAATGGTTATAGACCACATCGAGCAGCACCATCAGCCCGCGCCCGTGCGCGGCATCGATCAGTGCCTTCAGCGCGCCGGGCGTGCCGTAGGCCGAATCCGGCGCGAACAGCAGCACCCCATCATAGCCCCAGTTACGACGGCCGGGGAAATCCGCGATCGGCATCAGCTCGATCGCCGTGACGCCGAGCTGCTGCAAACGCGGAAGCTCCGCGATCATCTCCTGAAACCCGCCGAGGCAGCCGACATGCGCCTCATAAATCACCGCCTCGTGCCAGGGGCGGCCGCGCCACTCCGGGTGCTGCCATCGGTAGCTGCGCGGATCGATCACCTCGCTCGGTCCGTGCACATCCTCGGGCTGGAAACGCGAAGCGGGATCGGGGACGAGCGTGCTGTCGTCGAGCCGGAACCGATAGCGCGTGCCGGCGCCGGCGTCCGCCTCGGCGGCGAACCAGCCCGCACCCTCCGCCCGCATTGGCACGGTCGGACCGTCCACGATCGCCACCGAAGGCGCGCGCTGCGCCGGCGCCCAGAGCCGGAACCGCGTACGCCCGCGGGCGGTCAGGTTGGCCCCGAACGGGAGGTCGTGCGCGAACCCGCCGCTCACTCGCGCGGCTCGGTGCCGGAGAGCAGGAGCATCAGCCCGTGCGCGCGGACGGTGACGGAGGCCGCGTGTTCCGGCAGGGCGCGCTCGGGCTCGGCGGGCGCGGCGCTGTCGAGCAACAGGCGGCTCCGCCGCACCGGCGGCGGGAGCTGGAAACGCCGGTCGACGGCGGTCGGGTTCAGCATCATGGTGAGCATCGGAATTCGCCCGTTGGGGAGCCGCGCGGCACGGCGCAGCACCAACGTCCGCTCCCCTGGATTGTTCCACGCCTCCGGCGAAATCGGGCGGCCGTGTTCGTCGAACCAGGCGATTTCGGCGATACCCGGGGCGAGTTCCTGGCCGCCGTCGCGGTATTCGGTCGCCCGCAAGGAAGGCCAGGCGCGCCGCAGGGCGATCAGCCGGGCGACGAAGCCCGTCATCGCCCGGCCCTCCTCCCCCGCCGCCTGCTGCCAGTCGAGCCAGGAGATCTCGTTGTCCTGGCAATAGGCGTTGTTGTTGCCCCGCTGCGTGCGCCCGAATTCATCGCCCGCGAGCAGCATCGGCGTGCCGGCGGCGAACATGACCGTGGCGAGCAGGGCCCGGCGCACGCGCGCGCGCGTTTCGCTGATCGCCGCGTCGTCGGTTGGCCCCTCGGCGCCCCAGTTGCACGACCAGTTGGCATCGCTGCCGTCGCGGTTGCCCTCCTGGTTCGGCTCGTTGTGCTTTTCCGCGTAGGAAGCGAGATCGGTGAGCGTGAAACCGTCATGGCATGCGGCGTAGTTGACCGAGGCCCAGGGGCGCCGTCCGCGATGGCCGAACAGGTCGCGCGAGCCGGTGAGCCGCGCGGCGAAGTCGCCGCGCTGAGCGGGATCGCCGCGCCAGAAACGGCGCACGCCGTCGCGGAAGCGGTCGTTCCACTCGGCAAAGCCCGGCGGATGGCGCCCGAGCTGATAGCCGCCATGTCCGAGATCCCACGGCTCGGCGATGAGCTTCACCCGCGACAGCATTGGGTCTTGGCGCAGCGCGTCGAAGAAGCCCGCGCCGGTGTCGAACCCGTTACCCTCACGCCCCAATGTTGCGGATAGGTCGAAGCGGAACCCGTCCACGCGGAAGGACTGCACCCAGTAGCGCAGCGAATCCATCACCATTTGCATTACGCGCGGGTGCGCCAGGTTCACCGCGTTGCCGCAGCCGGTCTCGTTCAGGCAGAGGCTCGGATCGTCGGGGCTAAGGCGATAATAGCTCGCATGATCGAGGCCGCGGAACGATAAGGTCGGTCCCGCCTCGCCGCCCTCCGCGGTGTGGTTGTACACCACGTCCAGAATTACCTCGATCCCGGCGGCATGGAGCCGGCGCACCGCCATCCGCATCTCGTTGGCGCTGCCGTCGGCGAGGTAGGCTGGCTCAGGGGCAAAGAAGGCGAGCGTGTTGTAGCCCCAGTAGTTGCGAAGCCCGCGCTGAACCAGGAAGCGGTCCTGCACGAAGGCATGGACGGGCAGCAGCTCGACCGCCGTCACGCCGAGCCGGCGCAGATAGGCGACCGTGGAAGGATCGCCGAGGGCGGCGAAGGTGCCGCGCCGCTCCGGCGGAAGATCTGCACGCAGCTTCGTTAGGCCGCGCACATGCGCCTCGTATATGACGGTATCCGCCCAGGGCACTGCGGGTGGACGGTCGTCGCCCCAACTGAACGCCTCGTCGCTCACAACCGCCTTCGGCATGAAGGGCGCGCTGTCGCGCCGGTCGTAGGAAAGATCGCCGTGCGCGGAGTGCAGCCGGAAGCCGAACAGCGCGTCCGACCAATGCAGCTCGCCGCGCAGGGCGCGCGCATACGGATCAAGCAGCAGCTTGTGCGGATTGAAGCGATGTCCGCGTTCCGGGGCATAGGGTCCGTAGGCGCGATACCCGTATACCGTGCCCGGCCCTGCGTCCGGCAAGTAGCCGTGCCAGATTTCGTCGGTGTATTCGGGCAGCGTGTAGCGCGCGACCTCGCGCCGGCCAGCGGCATCGAACAGGCAGAGGTCGATGCGCTCGGCATGAGAGGAAAAGACGGCAAAATTGACGCCGAGCCCGTCCCAGCTTGCGCCCAGCGGATAGTTGGCGCCCGCGAGCAGACGGTCGGGGAGCCGGTGCGGCGTCAATGGCAACGGGCAGTGGAGCGGCGGCCGACGCGCACTGTTCCGTGCCTCATCCGCCGGCCCGGAACAGCAAGGTGGCCAATGGCGGGAGTCGGAGCAGCAGCGATTGCTCCTGTCCGTGCGCCGGCACGTGCTCGCTGTGAACGCCGCCCGCGTTGCCGCGATTGGAGCCGCCATAGATGTCCGAATCGGTGTTGAGGATCTCGCGCCAGTAAGCATGGTGCGGGACGCCGATCCGGTAATCCTCGCGCGGCACCGGGGTCATGTTGCAGGCGGCGAGGATCATCCCTTCCTCCCCGGCGCCGGAGCGAAGGTAGGCGAACACCGAATTGTCTGCGTCGTCGCCGACCACCCAGCGGAAGCCGGCCGGGTGCGCGTCATATTGATGGAGCGCCCGCTCCTGCCCATAGAGCCGGTTCAAGTCCCGCACCAGCCGTTGCAGTCCGCGATGGCCTGGATCGTCGAGCAGCCACCAGTCGAGCTCCCGGTCGTGGCTCCATTCGCGCCACTGGCCGAACTCGCCGCCCATGAACAACAGCTTCTTGCCGGGATGCGACCACATGAAACCGAGATAAGCGCGCAGGTTGGCCCGCTTCTGCCATTCGTCGCCCGGCATCTTGTTGATCAGCGAGCCCTTTCCGTAGACCACCTCGTCGTGCGACAGCGGCAGCACGAAACGTTCGGAGAAGGCGTAGATCAGCCCGAACGTCATATCGTTGTGGTGCCAGCGGCGATGGATCGGCTCGTGCTGCATATAGCGCAGCGTATCGTGCATCCAGCCCATGTTCCACTTGTAGTCGAAGCCGAGGCCCCCATCGGCGGCGGGCTGCGTCACGCCGGGCCAAGCGGTGCTTTCCTCGGCCAAGGTAATCGCGCCAGGGCAGCGTTCCGGCACCACAGTGTTGAGGTGGCGCAGGAAGGTGATCGATTCCAGGTTCTCGCGCCCACCGTAGATGTTGGGGATCCACTGGCCAGGACCGCGGCTGTAGTCGCGATAGAGCATGGACGCCACAGCATCCACGCGCAGCCCGTCGACGTGATAATGCTCGAGCCAATGGATCGCGCTGGCGATCAAAAAGCCCTGCACCTCGCGCCGGCCCAGATTGTAGATGTAGGTGTTCCAGTCCTCGTGGAAGCCCTCGCGCGGGTCCTGATGCTCATAGAGCGCAGTGCCGTCGAAGCGGGCGAGGCCGTAGGCGTCGGTTGGGAAATGCGCCGGCACCCAGTCGATCAGCACGCCGATCCCCGCCTGGTGGCACGCATCGACAAAACGGGCGAATCCCTCGGGCTCGCCGTAACGTGCGCTCGGCGCGAACAGCGAAAGCGGCTGGTAGCCCCAGGACCCGGTGAACGGATGCTCGGCAACCGGCATCAGTTCCACATGGGTGAAGCCCATCCCCTGCACATAGGGCACGAGCCGAGCGCTCAGATCGTCCCAGCAAGGAAAGCGGGTCGGATCGTTCGCATCGGGCCGCATCCACGATCCGGCATGGACCTCGTAAATCGCGATCGGCTTGTCGGGGCGCTGGCGCTCGCCGCGCGAGGTCATCCACGCCTCGTCGTGCCAGTTAAACGGCAGGCAGTCCGCGACGATCGAGGCGGTGGCGGGCGGTGCCTCGGTGCGCCGCGCGAGCGGGTCGGCCTTCAGCGGCTGCAAGCGGCCGTCCGGCCCGACGATCGCGTATTTGTAGCGCATCCCGGGTTCGATGCGCGGGATAAAAACTTCCCACACGCCGGCGTCATGACGCAGGCGCATCGGGTTGCGCCTTGTGTCCCAGGAATTGAAGTCGCCCACCACCGCGACGGCACGCGCGTTCGGTGCCCAAACCGCGAAGCGCACCCCGGCCACGCCGTCGATCGTCATCGGCCGCGCGCCAAGCGCGAAGGCCAGCTCGAAATGCCGGCCCTCGTTGAACAGGTAAAGATCGAGATCACTCAGCAGCAGACCGAATGAATAGGGGTCTTCGGTCTCCTGCACCGCGCCCGGCCAGTGGATTCGCAACAGGTACGGCGCCGCTGAGGCGATGCGAGCCGCGAACAGGCCGGCAGGCTCCGCCGGGGCCAGCTCGGCGAGGTGATGCCCGTGCTCGCGCGCGATCACCTCCACGCGCTCCGCGCCCGGCAGGAAGGCGCGAATCACCCGGCCCTCGGGCGTATCATGCGAGCCGAGCACGGCGAACGGATCGCCCAGTCGCCCGTTGGCGAGCGCATCGCGCGTGGCCGGATCGAGCGGCGCGGCGACGGGAGGCGCGAGGTCCATCATTCCGCCGCCTGCCGCTGCGGCGCCCGCGCCTGCTCGGCAAGGCGCGCGAGCCCATGCAGCGGCACGTCGATCCAGGCGGGGCGGTTCGCTGCCTCGTAGGCGACCTCGTACGCCGCCTTCTCGATCAGGAAGAGTTGCAGCAGCGCCGAGGCGGCGGCTTCGTCGGCGGGCGGCGCGGCGGCGCGGTAGCGTGTCAGGAAAGCCGCGCTGGCGCACGCGGCGAATTCGGCGAGGAACGCCTCGCGCGCGCGCGCCGGCAGGTGCGCGTGTGCTTCCTCGCTCTTGCGGCGCACGACGGCCGCCGCGTAGTCGAACGAGCGCAGCACCCCCGCCACGTCGCGCATCGGGCTGGATTTTTCGCGACGCTCGGCGAGCGGCCTGGCCGGCTCACCCTCGAAGTCGATGATGAAAATATCGCCCGACGAGACCAGCATTTGACCCAAATGCAGATCGCCGTGGATGCGGGTGAGGGTAGTGCCGGTCCCCTTCCGCGCCAGTTCCCGCACGGTCTCCTGCAGGTCGCCGCGAGCGCGCTCCAACGCCGCGACATCCTGCTCGGTGGCCGCCCCCGGATTGCCGTATCCGCCGAGCGCGCGATACGCCGCGCCGAGCTGCGCGGCGGCGCTCTCGGCCCAACGACGGACAGCGGCCTCTTCGGCGCGTTCCGGGGCGAAGTCGGGGTTCTCTGTCGGGCGGGCAAGCACGGCGTGCATCTCGCCCAGCCGCTCGCCCATGACCCCGGCGATCGCCGCCGCATCGGCGAAGCGTTCCGGCTGCCGGGCGGTGGCTTCCGCCTCCGCCGCGTCGGCTGAACTCGCCAGGTCGGACAACGCACGCATCATCCAGTCGAGCATCCACGTCCAGGCATCGCCCTGGTTGCGGACGAAGCTTTGCGCCACCGCGAGCGCGTGGCGCGTGCCGTCGCGATCCACGCGGAGCACCTCGCCGAGCAGCGCCGGCGTGTGCGCGAAACCCTGCTCGGTCAGGTAGCGGCCCATTTCCGCCTCGGGATGGGTGCCCGCGACCACGCGGCGGAACAACTTTAGGATCGCGACATCGCCGACGGTCAGCGAACTGTTGGACTGCTCGGCGGAAAGCCAGTTGATCTCGGCATCGGGTGGGATCACCGCGCGATCGTGCGCCGAGGTTGGCGCGAACCGGATCGTACCGGCATCCGCCTGCAAAACGCTCCGTTCGGTAAAGCCGCGCATCAGTGCGCGCACGAAGTCGGGGAGCGCGAAGGCGTCGGTCAAGTAGCCCACACGGCTGACGCGGCGTACGCGCGCGAGCGCAAGCTGCGCCGGCAACGGATTGGGCTGCGCCTCGTCCTCCCACAGAATCGTCAGCGGCAGTAGCCAGTGCGAGGCGGCCGCGCCCGCTCCGGTCTCGATCTCGGCTAGCAATATCTCCCGGCTGCCGCCCTGGAGCGGGATGAGCGCGGTGAGGCGAGCCTCGGTCAGCGCCTGGTCCTTGGCGGCGAACCAGCGCCGCACGGCGAGATAGGCGGGCAGGACCTCGCGCTCCAGCACGGCTCGGCTCGCGGTGAGCGCCTCGGCAAGGGACTGGCGGAGCACGAAGGTGCGATATTCGGGCATCGGTTCCGGCGTCGGAATGTGCCCGGAGGGCCATTCCGCCTCCCTGACGAGGTTGAACCAGTAAAACCCGAAAGGCGGTAGGGTGAGCAGATAGGTAAGCTGTCCGATCGGCGGAAACACCGCCCCGCCATCCAGTTCAACCGGCATGCGACCAACGAATTCGGAGAGATCGAGTTCCACCGCCTGGGGCGTACGCGAGAGGTTGGCGACGCAAAGCAGGGTTTCGTCCTCGAACTCGCGCAGATAGGCGAGGATCTTGCGGTTTTTCGGATAGAGTAGGCGAAACCTTCCGCGCCCGAACGCGCAATGCTTGCCTCGCACGGCGAGCGCGCGGCGCATCCAGTTCAGCAGCGAATAGGGATCGCGCGACTGCGCCTCCACGTTCACCGCCTCGTAGCCGTAGATCGGGTCCATCACCGGCGGCAACACGAGCGAGGCCGGATCGGCGCGCGAGAAGCCGCCGTTGCGGTCGGGCGACCACTGCATCGGCGTCCGCACCCCGTCGCGGTCGCCGAGATGGATGTTGTCGCCCATGCCGATCTCGTCGCCGTAGTAGATCACGGGCGTACCGGGCATCGAGAACAGCAGGTAGTTCATCAGCTCGATGCGCCGCCGGTCGCGCTCGAGCAGCGGCGCGAGGCGGCGGCGGATGCCGAGATTGAGGCGCGCGCGCCGGTCGGCGGCGTAGGTCGCCCACAGATAATCGCGCTCTTCGTTGGTGACCATCTCAAGCGTCAGCTCGTCGTGGTTCCGCAGGAAGATCGCCCATTGGCAGTTGGCGGGAATGTCCGGCGTCTGGCGCAGGATGTCGCTGATCGGGAACCGATCCTCGCGGGCAATCGCCATGTACATCCGCGGCATCAGCGGGAAATGAAACGCCATGTGGCATTCGTCGCCGTCGCCGAAATACTCCTTCACGTCCTCCGGCCACTGATTGGCTTCGGCGAGCAGCATCCGGTCGGGGTAGTGCTCATCGAGCGTCGCGCGGATTTTCTTCAGAACGGCATGGGTTTCTGGCAGATTTTCGTTGTTGGTCCCCTCGCGCTCGACCAGATAGGGCACCGCGTCGAGCCGCAGCCCGTCCACCCCGAGGTCGAGCCAGAAGCGCATGACGGAAAGCACGGCGCGCAGCACCTGCGGATTGTCGTAATTGAGATCGGGCTGGTGTGAGTAGAAGCGGTGCCAATAGTAGGCACCGGCAACCGGGTCCCAGGTCCAATTGGAGCGTTCGGTATCGAGGAAAATAACTCGGGTGCCAGCGTATTTCTGGTCGCTGTCGGACCAAACATAGAAGTTGCGGTGATTGCTGCCGGGCTTGGCGCGGCGGGCGCGTTGGAACCAGGGATGCTGGTCGGACGTGTGGTTCACCACGAGTTCGGTGATGACGCGTAGCCCCCGATGGTGCGCCTCGTGAATGAAGCGTCGCACGTCGCTCAGGCTGCCATAGTCGGAATGCACCCCGCGGTACTCGGCGATGTCGTAGCCGTCATCCAGCCGTGGCGAGGGATAAAACGGCAGCAGCCACACCGCCGTCACGCCGAGCGAGGCGATGTAATCGAGCTTCGCCATCAGCCCGGCGAAATCGCCTACGCCGTCGTTGTTGGCGTCGAAGTAGGACTTGATGTGCAACTGGTAGATGACGGCGCTCTTGTACCAGAGCGGATCGGCGCGCGACCCGTCCGGCAGCGCCGGCGCCACTACCATCGGCTGCGCGAGCGGCACGTTCATGGCGCGATCCGCCAGATTGCGAACGGCAAATCCGCCGGATCGAGGCGGATCACCTGCCGCTTGCCGTGCCAGGCGAAGCGGTGGCCGCGCATCAAGTCTTCCGCCTGCACGGTCGCATCGTCGGGCAGTCCCCACTCCCACAGCGGCACCTCGATCGCCGCCTCCTGCACGCGGCGCGGATCGAAGCTGACCGCCACGAGCGTCATCGCGCGGCCGTCGAGCGCCGAGGTCTTGCCGAACAGCAGCACCTCATCGTTCGCCGCGTTGTAGAACCGCACGCCGAGATGGCTCTGCAGGGCGGGGTTGGCGCGGCGGATGCGATTGAGGGCGGCGATCTCCTGCACGATATTGCCGGGCGCATTCCAGTCGCGCACGCGAATCTCATATTTCTCCGAGTCGAGATATTCCTCCCGTCCCGGCAGGCGCGCGGCCTCGCATAGCTCGAAGCCGGAATACATGCCCCACAGGCCCGACAGTGTCGCGGCGAGCGCGGCGCGGATCAGAAAACCGGCGCGGCCTGTGCCTTCCAGCGACCACGGATTGATGTCGGGCGTATTGACGAAGAAGTTGGGACGAAACAGGTCGCGCACCGGCGGCGCGTTCAGCTCCGTCAGGTAGTCGATCATCTCCCGTTTCGTGTAGCGCCAGGTGAAGTACGTGTAGGACTGGGTGAAGCCGAGCTTGGCCAGACGGTACATCACCTTGGGGCGGGTGAAGGCTTCGGCAAGGAAGATTACCGTTGGGTCGCGCGCACGGATGTCCGCGATCATCCATTGCCAGAACGGGAACGGCTTGGTGTGCGGATTATCGACGCGGAAGATACGGATACCCTGCTCTACCCAGAACCAAACGACGTTGCGCAGGGCGAGCCACAAGTCGGGGATCGCGTCCGGCGCGTAGAAATCCACATTGACGATGTCCTGGTATTTCTTCGGCGGATTCTCAGCATAGCGGATCGAGCCGTCGGGGCGCCAGTCGAACCAGCCCGGATGCTGCTTGATCCATGGATGATCGAGCGAACACTGGATGGCGAAATCGAGCGCTATCTCCATTCCGTGTTCATGCGCGGCCGCGATTAGGGCGCGGAAATCCTCGAAGGTGCCGAGCGCGGGATGCAGCGCGTCATGACCGCCCTCCTCGGCGCCGATCGCGTACGGGCTGCCGACATCCTGCGGCGTCGAGTCGAGGGAGTTGTTACGACCCTTACGATTGGTGCGGCCGATCGGGTGGATCGGCGGAAAATAAAGCACGTCGAACCCCATGGCGCGGATGCGCGGCAGCTCGGCGATCACGTCGCGGAAAGTGCCGTGCCGGCGCGCATCTCGCGTCGCCGAGCGGGGGAACATCTCGTACCAGCTCGCGAACGTCGCCTGCGGACGGTCGGCCTCCACCGGCAGTTCAGCCGAGCGCACGAGGAACGGCCGGTAGAGGCCGCGCCGCGCCGCGCGATCGGTCGCCTCGTCCAGCAGCATCGCAACCCGCGCTTCGGTGTCGAGCGAACCGAGCGCCGCCGCAGCCCGGGAAATCGCTGGTGCGGCATCGCCCGGCGCGCCTGCCGCAATCGCGGCCAGCAGCCGACTTCCTTCCTCGGCTTCCAGATGGAGCTCCTGGCCGGCGTCGCGCTTGGCGGTCAGGTCGCGCCGGAACGTGCCCCAGGCGTCCCACCAGCCTTCAATCGCATAGAGATGCCGGCCGATGCGCGTCGGCACGAAGGTTGCCGCCCAGCGGTCATTGCCGATCGCAACCATCGGCACGCGCCGCCATCCGGCTTCGTCGGCGCAGCGCCACAGCAGTTCGGCGCCGAGCACGTCATGGCCATCGGCGAAGATATCCGCCTCCACGATCACCGGTGCGCCGACAACGCGCTTGGCCGGGAAGGCACCGCCGTCGACGGCCGGGCTGATTGCCTCGATCACAACCCGCGGCTGCCGCGTGGCATCGCGGGCCGTGTTCGTGTTCTGCGACCAGGGTGTGACGATGTCGGCGAGCCGCTCCAGCCGCGCTAGCCGCACCTCGCCTGGATCGAGCGGCCGTCCAAGCGCGAGCGCACCGCTCAGCGCCTGCGGATTGCCGAGCGGCACTGCCGCCGAGGCCGGCAGCGGCAGCGCCGGGGTTTCCGGCCGCGCGCTGCGGGTCAGATCGGGGTTGATCATGGCCAGCAGGCCGAGCGTGGCCTGCCGCGCATCGGCGGCATTGGCGCGCAGCAGCACCGTCACCGCCGCCGCGGGGCCGGTCAGTGCCCGCAACTCCCCGTCCGCCCACTTGGTGGCGATTTGGTCCGCCAATGCGTTCGCCGCGCGCACCTCGGCGGTCAGATCGACCGACGCCTCCTGACGCACCTGATCGAAATCGGCCGGTGTCGCGCGCTGCGGATCGAAACTGCGTCGCGTCGCGTATTCGAACCCCATCGGCACCAGCATCCCGCTGCCGAGCGCGGCGGCGAGTTTCAGCATCCGCCGATAGGCGATGCCGAGATCGGCGCGCGGATCGAGATGCGCCGCCAGCCGGTCGGCAAACGAAGGCTCGGGCGTGGCGAGCGCGGGCGCGACCTCATGCAACGCCGCCACCTCCTCGGCAAACCAGCTCGCGCGTGCGTCCCACCAGGGCAGCGAGGAGGACGTGCGGTCGAACCCGGCTCCCGCCAGCGCGGGCAAGGCCCCGCGCGGCACGCCATGCGTCCAGGCGATGAACAATGCCTCTGGCACAGCCTCCCGCACCGCGGCGATGACCGTCCGCCAGACGCAGGGCGGCACCTGATCGGGGTAGAGACAGCGGAACCCGCCGACGCCGGCCTCGGCGAGACGGCGTAGCCGCTCGGCCCAGAAGTCGGCCCATGCCGCGCGCACAGCCGGATCGTCGAACCGGGCGGCGGCCTCCTGGCGGCGGCGGGGCGGACGCCGCGGGTCGGGCGGCTCCTCCGTCCCGCCGTCATGCACGAACCAGCCGGGCTCGCGCGCGCGCAGCGGCGAGTCGGCGGCCATCCGGTCGAGCACGAGGTCGAGCACGACGCGCAAACCGTGATTGCCCGCCGCCTCGCATAGCATCCGCACCGCTTCATCAGCGCCGTCGGGGGCTTCCAGCGCCGGGTGCAGCACCTCGGGATCGGCCGACAGAAAGACGTCGCCCGCGGCGCCGGGGGCGAACAGTGGCGCCGTGCCAAGATGGTCGAACCCCAGCGCGCGCGCATGGGTGAAGAGGCGCGGCCACTCGCGCAACCTGCCCGCGGCAAGCGGGTGCATATGGTAGATTTTGGGGGCCAACGGCTCCGACTCCTGAGCACCCCATTTTGGGGTTTCTGCGATCCGCCCGCGACCAGGCGCCGCGTAACAACTGCGCCAACCGCCCCTGAACGCCGGCTCAGGCCCGTAGGTGCTCGGGGATCTTGAGCCCCAGCCGCAGCGGCACGTCCCAGGTTTCGCGCACCCTTCTGAGCGGGCGGAATCCGGCGCGGAGATATGTGGGCAGCGCGCGCGGATGGTCCGCGGTGCAGGTGTTCACCGTCATGCCGCGCGCCCCCTGTTCCCAGACGTAATCGACCGCCCGGCGAAGGAACGGATAGCCGATCCCGGTGCCGACCGCGTGCGGCAGCAGGCCGAAATAGCTCAGATTGACATCCGGCCATACATTGGAATCGAGTTCGAAGAACCCGGCCGGCTCTCCACCGGAATAGAGCACGTGAACCGAGATCGCCGGGTCGCGCAGCAGCCGGCTGAGGTCGGCCGGCGACAGGGTGCGCCGCAGCCACCAGACATAGTCGGCGCCCACCGTGTCGTAGAGATAGCGGTAGAAGCCTGTCGTGCAGGCGGCCACTCGCTGTAGCTGGCAGAACGGCGGCAACGCGGGCGCAGGCTCGGCGGGCCGCTGGTCCATACGCAGGAAGGTGACGGTGACGACCACGCGTGCGACCGGCTCCATTACCCGCCCCCCCGCGTCGTGCTTCGGAACGCGCGCCCGTTCGGCATGGCGGCCGCCACGATAGCAGGCGCCGGCGGGGTGACTAGTCGTCGAGGAAGCTGCGGAGCTTCCGGCTGCGGCTTGGGTGCTTCAGCTTCCGCAGCGCCTTCGCCTCGATCTGGCGGATACGCTCACGGGTTACGTTGAACTGCTGGCCAACCTCTTCCAGCGTGTGGTCGGTGTTCATGCCGATGCCGAAGCGCATCCGCAGCACGCGCTCCTCGCGCGGCGTCAGCGAAGAGAGCACGCGGGTGGTGGCCTCGCGCAGGTTGGCCTGCACGGCGGCATCGAGCGGGATGATCGCGTTCTTGTCCTCGATGAAGTCGCCGAGATGGCTGTCCTCCTCGTCGCCGATCGGCGTCTCCAGGCTGATAGGCTCTTTGGCGATCTTCAGCACCTTGCGAACCTTCTCGAGCGGCATCCCGAGCTTCTCGGCCAACTCCTCGGGCTGCGGCTCTCGGCCGATCTCGTGCAGCATCTGCCGCGAGGTCCGCACGAGCTTGTTGATCGTCTCGATCATGTGGACGGGGATGCGGATCGTGCGCGCTTGGTCGGCGATCGAGCGCGTGATCGCCTGCCGTATCCACCACGTCGCGTAAGTGCTGAACTTGTAGCCGCGGCGGTATTCGAATTTATCGACCGCCTTCATCAGCCCTATATTGCCCTCTTGGATCAAATCCAGGAACTGCAAGCCGCGGTTAGTGTATTTCTTGGCGATCGAGATAACCAGGCGCAGATTGGCCTCGATCATCTCCTTCTTCGCGCGCGCGGAATCGCGCTCGCCGCGGCTGACGGTCGTAAAGACGCGGCGAAACTCGGTGATCGGCAAACCGGCGTCGTTCGCCACCGCGGCGATCTGCCCGCGGATTTCGGCGATCTGCTCGGCGTCGCGCGTGGCGAAAAGTTTCCAGCCTTTGCCCGACAGCTTGCCGACCCGTTCGAGCCAGTTGGGATCGAGCTCGCTGCCGCGGTACTGCGCCAGGAACTCCTCCCGTGGAACCTTGCAGGACTCGGCCAGCCGAAGAAGCTGGCCCTCCAGTGTCGTGAGCCGCTGGTTGAGCTGCTTGAGTTGGGTAACGAGTTCTTCGACGCGGTTGTTGTGCAGCCGCACCTGCGAGACCTTCTCGACCAGCTCCTCGCGCGCCTTCTCGTATGCCTTTTCCGAGCGCGCGTTCATCTCCTCGCCGCTCGACATGGTCTCCAGCCGGCGGGCCTGCATTTTCTGCAGTTTCTTGTACAGGCTCTCGATTTCTTCGAAGGTGGCGAGCACCTCGGGCTTCAGCTTCTCCTCGAGCGCCGACAGCGACAGGCCGGCGCCCTCGCCCTCCTCGTCGTCCTCCTCGCCGGCGGCCTCGAAGCTCGCGCGCTGGCCGGCCGCCTCGGGGTCGCCCGTGCCGCCTTGCGTCGCCTCGAGGTCGATGATGTCGCGCAGCAGCATCCGACCGGCCTTGAGCTGGTCGTGCCAGGTGATGATGGCGCGGAAGGTGAGCGGGCTTTCGCACAGCCCGCCGATCATCATGTCGCGGCCGGCCTCGATGCGCTTGGCAATGGCGATCTCGCCCTCGCGCGACAGCAGCTCGACGCTGCCCATCTCGCGCAGATACATCCGCACCGGATCGTCGGTGCGGCCGACGCTCTCCTCGTCGACGTTGCCGGTCTGCTCTTCCTCGTCCGCCTCGGCCTTTTCCGGCTTGGCAACGGGCGGCGGCTCCCCGTCCTCGCTTTCCTCGCTCTCGACGACTTGGATGCCCATTTCGTTGAGCTGGGCCATCACATCCTCGATCTGCTCGGAGCTGTTCTGCTCTGAGGGCAGCACAAGATTTAGGTCGTCGAAGGTGACGTAGCCGCGCTCCTTGCCCTTGGCGATCAGGCGCTTGACCGCTGCCGACTGCACATCGAGCAGGGTGGTGTCCACATCCGATTCGGCCGTCGCGGTGTCGCCGCTCACGCTCGGCTTGGTCGCCATTCTTCCAGGTACTCCGTTATCCAACCGTCAGCGCCGGCCGTTCAGGCCGGTTCGTCCGTATCCGTGGCAAAAATCCGAGCCTCCGCCTCGCGCAGCGCGATCAGGCGGCGTTGCGAGCGGGCATCCAGGCTGTGGGCCGCATCGGCCTCGGCGCCGGCCAGCTCGGCGCGCAAACGCGGCAGGTTCATCAGACCGAAGATGTGCCACCATCCAGCCTCGGCCTCTTCCGGCATCGCATCGCCGCGCGCAAAAAACGAAAGGCGGACTGACTCTGTTGCCAAAAGTCCCTCCGCCGCCGCCGCCAATCCAGAGCTCGTGAGGTGGTTCATCAGCTCCTGCGAGTCAAGCGCGGCGGGCCGTTCGGCCCACTCCAGCAACGCTTTTCTGAGCTGGTCACAGTCGGCGGGCAGATCAAGCGAACGGAACGCGTCCTCCACATCGCGCAAGAGCCCGGGATAGCGCAGCAGGGCGGCAGTGAGCTGACGCGCCAGGCCGGCGGCGACACGTTCCGCGGCGATCGCCGGACGCGCCGCGATGGTGCGGCCCCCTTGTCCCGGGCCCGCGGCCCGGCCTCGGCGCCGCTCGAAGAAGCGATCCAGCATCGCCGCCCGGTACTCGCCTGCGAGAGCGCGATCCGGGATGCGCGCGGCGAGCGCGGAGAGCCGGGTCCGCAACTGGGCCCGCTGTTCGGCCGTGTTCTCTCCCGTTGCCTCGCGGCACAACGCATAGAGCGTGTCGGGCATCGAGCGGGGCGTCTCGAGCAGGATCCCGAAATCGCGGGCGCCGCGACGGCGGATGAAGCTGTCGGGGTCGTCTCCCTCCGGCAGTAGGACGAAGCGCAGCGTGCGGTCCGGCGCGAGCCGGGGCAATGCCAGCTCGGCGGAGCGGAGTGCCGCGCGCCGCCCGGCCGCATCGGCGTCGAAGCAGAGCACCGGGGCGGGCGAAAGGCGCCACAGCTCTTCCAGGTGCTCCTCGGTCAGCGCCGTGCCGAGCGGCGCGACCGCACCCGGAAACCCTGCCTGGTGCAGTGCGATCACGTCCATGTAGCCCTCGACGACGACGATCCGCTCGGCGCGGGTGGCGCGGGCGCGGTCGAGGCCGAAGAGGGTGCGGCGCTTGGAAAAAACGTCCGTCTCGGGGCCGTTCAGATATTTCGGCTGGCCGTCGCCCAAGGTGCGCCCGCCGAAGCTGATGGTGCGCCCGGCGCGGTCGCGGATCGGGAACATCACGCGCTCGAAGAACATCTCGCGCGGGCGTCCGCCCTCGGGGTCGGGACGCAGCAGCCCGGCCGCTTCGATCAGGTCCGGGTCGATGCCCTCGCGCTGGAGGGCGCCGCTCAGCGCCCCCCGGCCGGAGCCGGCCCAGCCCAGGCCGAAGCCGCGGATGGTCGGTTCCGACAATCCCCTGCCGAGCAGGTAATCGAGCGCCCGGCGGCCTTCGGAGAGAAAGAGCCGCTCCTGGAACCAGGCCGCGGCCCGATCGAGCGTCTCGTGCAGCGTGTGGCGGCGGCGTTCAGCGGCGGCGGCTTCCGGCGAGGGCTTCGGCACCTCGAGCCCCACCTCCCCGGCCAGCCGCTCCACGGCTTCGGGGAAGCTCATCCCCTCGTTTTGCATGACGAAGCGGATGGCATCGCCATGCGCGCCGCAGCCGAAGCAGTGATAATGGTCGTCGTAGATGTAAAAGCTCGGCGTCTTCTCGCCGTGAAACGGGCAGCACGCCCTCCACTGCCGCCCCGCCCGCTCGATCCGCACCCGCCGGCCGATCAGCGGCGCGAGCGGGATCCGCAGGCGGAGCTCTTCGAGGAAACCGGGCGGCAGCGCCATCAGCCGGCGCTGAGGCGCGCCTTCACGAGCGGGCCGGCGCGGGCCATGTCGAGCTCGGCGCCGTGCCGCGCCTTCAGCGCGCCCATTACCTTGCCCATGTCCTTGGGGCCGGCGGCGCCGGTCGCGGCAATCGCCTCATCGACTGCCGCGCGCATGGCGCCCTCATCCATCTGCTGCGGCAGGAAGCTCTCGATCACCGCGATCTCCGCCTCCTCCTTGTCAACCAGATCGGGCCGGTTGCCCTGCCGGTAGAGGTCGGCCGATTCGCGGCGCGATTTCACCATGCCACGCAGCATGGCGATCACCTCCGGGTCGGGCACCTTGTCCACGCCCTTGGGGCGGGCGGCGATGTCCAGCTCTTTTAGCTTGGCGAGGATCATCCGTAGCGCGGAGGTGCGCGGCGCGTTGCCCGCCTTCATCGACGCCTTCAGCTCGTCCGAGAACCGCTCGCGCAGGCCCATGTCATCTCCTTGAATCGTGATGGACGTTGAGCATACGGCAATTCAAGGGGCGCTTGCGCCGGGTTGGCATTACGTCCTCCACTCGACCGTACCTTCGATCAGTAACGGGAGCCATGGCGATGCTGAGGGGGTTCAAAAATTTCCTGATGCGCGGCGACGTGATCGTCGTCGCGGTCGGCCTGGTGGTCGCGCTGGCGTTCAGCAATCTCGTCAAGGCATTCACCGACAATATCATCAACCCGCTGATCGCCTCCGCCCAGGGCACGGTGAAGGGCGCGGTTCCGGGGCCCGGCTTCGGCTGGCAGCTCGTGAGCGGCGGCGGGGAGGGGACCTATCTCAATCTCGGCGCCTTCATCTCCGCCATCATCTACTTCCTTATCTTCATGGCGGTCGTCTATTTCCTCATCGTCCTGCCCTACAAAACCGTAATGGCGCGGGCCGGGAAGGTGGTGTTCGGCGACCCACCGCCGACCAAGACTTGCCCGCTGTGCCTCTCCGACGATCTCCCCCCGGCGGCGGTCCGGTGCAAGCACTGCGGCGGGGACATTGGCCCGGCGCCGCCCGACACCGCGCACGTCGCGCCGAGGAGCTGAGAAGTTTTTTCCGCGAGCTCCTCATGCCTCTTGCAGGCGGAAGTTCGTTCCGCTAGGTGCAGCGCATGGTCGTGGGCGTGGATGATGTGATCGAGCGGCTGGGCGGGGCGGAGCAGGCGGCGCGCCTCACCGGGGTCGGCACCGAGGCGGTTCGCAAATGGCGGCAAGCGGGCGTGGTTCCCGCCAAGCATTGGCCGGTCATCATCGCGGCGACGGGGCTGACCCTCGCGGACCTCTCACCGGAGGCGACCGAGGCGGGCCCCCGGCCGCCGGGCGCCACCGCGGCGCTGGTGCTGGCCGACGGGACGGTGTTCTGGGGCCGTGGCTTCGGGGCGTTTTCCCGCGACCCGGTGCCGGTGGGCGAGGTTTGCTTCAACACCGGCATGACCGGTTATCAGGAGACGCTGACCGACCCGTCCTATGCGGGGCAGATCATCACCTTCACCTTCCCCCACATTGGCAATGTGGGCGCCAATCCCGAGGATGCGGAAACCGGCACGATCGCCGCGCGCGGCCTGGCGGTGAAGCAGGACGTGACCGACCCCTCAAACTGGCGGGCGCACCAGCGTTTCGATACCTGGCTGCGCGCCCAAGGGATCACCGGGATTGCCGGGATCGACACGCGGGCGCTGACCAGCCGCATCCGCGACGGTGGCGCGCCCTCGGGCGTGCTAGCCTATCCGGCGGACGGCCGGATCGACCTCGAAGCCCTGCGCGCCCAGGCGGCGGCTTGGCCGGGGTTGGAAGGCATGGACCTCGCCCGCGAGGTAAGCTGCCGGCAGACCTACGAGTGGGACGAGACGCTGTGGGCGTGGCCCGCCGGTAGCGGGCGCCAGACGGCCCCGCGCTACCACGTCGTGGCGGTCGATTACGGGGCCAAGCGCAACATCCTGCGCTGCCTCGCCTCGGCGGGCTGCCGGGTGACGGTCGTACCCGCGACCGCCACCGCGGGGGAGATTTTGCGCCACCGCCCGGACGGAGTGTTCCTTTCAAACGGCCCGGGAGATCCGGCGGCGACGGCCGAGTACGCGGTGCCGGCGATCCGGGGCGTGCTGGAGAGCGGAGTGCCGCTGTTCGGCATCTGCCTCGGGCATCAGTTGCTCGCGCTGGCGCTCGGTGCGCGCACCTACAAGCTGGCCCGTGGCCATCGCGGAGCCAATCAGCCGGTGAAGGACTTGGCGACTGGGCGGGTGGAGATCACCAGCCAGAACCACGGCTTCGCGGTGGATACGGGCTCATTGCCGAAATCGGCGCGGGCGACGCATGTCAGCCTGTTCGACGGCTCCAACGAGGGGCTGGCGTGCGAGGACCGCCCGGCCTTCAGCGTCCAATATCACCCTGAAGCGAGCCCCGGCCCGACGGACAGCCGGCACTTGTTCCAGCGGTTTGTCTCCATGATGGCGGCACGGGCGTGATGGACCCAAGGCCATTCCAGGAAGCAACCCGTACGCCCTCGTCAGCGACCCGGTCCCGTTCCGGTTGGGTGCGCTTCTCGCGTTCTGCCTGTGTTGCTTTGGTGGCGCGACCCGCACTTCGGGCGCGCTGTTTTGGGACCACCGAGTTCGGTAGGGCCTGACAGTGTCCAGGCAAAACCGCGATAGTCGCTTTATTGGCGCCACCTCACCGCGCGAGGCTATTCTGGCCGCGGCTCGGGAGCGACTAAGCGCCGACACTGCTGAGGAGGGGTTTGCCGAAATTCGGCGGCGAACGGGCGTTCCCTTCGCCGATGCCGACTTGGCTAACGCCGTTGCACAAGCCGTCGAGGAAGGGATCTTGCGTGACCCAGTGCGGCTTGAGGCTGGGGCGCTGCATTGCTTCTGGAAGCTTGAACCGAGTTAGGCGCGGTAGAGTCTCCTGGAAGAGGCGTGGCCCGGCATTGTGTCGTCCAGAGCGCATGAAGGGCACCGGAGCCGACGCCGATCATCAAGAATTCTGGATTTACGCGGGATCGCGAGAAGCTCAGTTGGGGGAGCAGGGCAGCAAAGAACCTCTTGATTTCAACAGGGTGATGACGGGCGCACGAAGACGGAAGGTAAGCTTTCTGGGGCGGGGGTAAGTTGCTCGTCAAGCAGTGGGCAGAAGAGCTGCGACGGCAGATAATTTTAGGCCAAGCACTGGACGAGATCGAGGCACCTCGCATTCAAGTTCTCGAACCGAGGCGAAGTGGCGAGGCCCCAATTGGAAGGATGCAGAGGAGTATGTACAGAATGACTGAAAGCCGTGAAGATGCACTCGAGCCCGACAGGCTGAAGTAAGCAGATGCCCCGTCGCACGGACATCAACTCCATCCTCATCATCGGCGCCGGTCCGATCGTCATCGGGCAGGCCTGCGAGTTCGACTATTCGGGCGCGCAGGCATGCAAGGCGCTGAAGGCGGAGGGCTACCGGGTGATCCTGGTGAACTCCAACCCGGCGACCATCATGACCGATCCCGGCCTCGCCGACGCCACCTATGTCGAGCCGATCACGCCCGAATTCGTCGAGCGCATCATCGCGCGCGAGAAGCCCGACGCCCTGTTGCCGACCATGGGCGGACAGACCGCGCTCAATACCGCCATGCGGCTTGCCGCTTCGGGTGCGCTCGAGCGGCACGGCGTGGAGCTGATCGGGGCTCGTGCCGAGGTGATCGAGCGCGCCGAGGACCGGCTCAAGTTCCGCGAGGCGATGGCGGCGATCGGCGTCGAAAGCCCGCGCAGCCAGATCGCCCACAGCATTGAAGAGGCGCGCGCTGCGCTGGCGGTGACGGGCCTGCCCGCCGTGATCCGCCCGAGCTTCACCTTGGGCGGCACCGGCGGCGGCATCGCCTACAACAAGGAGGAGTTCGAGCAGATCGTGCAAGGCGGGCTTGACGCTTCGCCTACCCACGAGGTGCTGGTCGAGGAGAGCGTGCTCGGCTGGAAGGAGTACGAGATGGAGGTGGTCCGCGACCGCGCGGACAACTGCATCATCGTCTGCTCGATCGAGAACGTCGATCCGATGGGCGTGCACACGGGCGATTCGGTCACGGTCGCCCCGGCGCTGACGCTGACCGACAAGGAATACCAGATCATGCGCGACGCCTCGATCGCGTGCCTGCGCGCGATCGGCGTCGATACCGGCGGCTCCAACGTGCAGTTCGCGATCAACCCGGCCGACGGACGCATGGTGGTGATCGAGATGAACCCACGCGTCTCGCGCTCCTCGGCACTTGCCTCGAAGGCCACCGGCTTTCCGATCGCCAAGATCGCCGCCAAGCTCGCGGTCGGCTACACGCTGGACGAATTGGGGAACGACATCACGCGCGTCACGCCGGCGAGCTTCGAGCCCACCATCGACTATGTGGTGGTGAAAATCCCGCGCTTCACCTTCGAGAAGTTTCCCGGCACGCCCGCCTTGCTGTCCACCTCGATGAAGTCGGTCGGCGAGGCGATGGCGATCGGCCGGAGTTTCCCCGAGGCGCTGCAAAAGGGGCTGCGGAGCATGGAGACGGGCCTTTCGGGTCTTGATCCGGTGGAGCCGCCCGGCGCCGGCACCCCCGATGCGTTCCGCGCCGCGCTGTCGGCGCCGCGCCCCGACCGGCTGCTGATGGCGGCCCAGGCGCTACGTGCCGGGCTGTCGGTCGCGGACATTCACGATGCCACCAAGTTCGATCCCTGGTTCCTGCGCGAGCTGGAGCGGATCGTCGATGCCGAGCGCGAGATTGCCCGCGCCGGCTTGCCGGCCGAAGCGGGTGCGCTGCGGCAGCTCAAGGCGCTCGGCTTCTCCGACGCGCAGCTGGCCCGGTTGTCGGGACGCAGCGAGGGGCAGGTAGCCGCGTTGCGCGCGCGGCTCGGCGTCCATGCGGTTTATAAACGGATCGACACCTGCGCCGCCGAATTCGCCTCGGTGACCCCTTATATGTATTCGACCTACGAAGGCAGTTTCGGCGAACCGCTGTGCGAGGCCGATCCGTCCGACCGGCGGAAGATCATCATCCTCGGCGGCGGCCCGAACCGCATCGGGCAGGGGATCGAGTTCGACTATTGCTGCGTCCATGCCGCCTATGCGCTGCGCGAGGCCGGGTTCGAGACCATCATGGTCAATTGCAACCCGGAAACCGTCAGCACCGACTACGACACCTCAGATCGCCTCTATTTCGAGCCGCTCACCGCCGAGGACGTGATCGCGCTGGTGCGGAAGGAGCAAAGCCGTGGCACCGTGCTCGGCTGCATCGTGCAATATGGCGGCCAAACCCCGCTCAAGCTGTCGCAGGCGTTGGCCGCGGCGCGGATTCCCATCCTCGGCACGTCGGCCGATGCCATCGACATCGCCGAGGATCGCGAGCGGTTCCAGCAGCTCTTGAAGCGGCTCGGCCTGCGCCAGCCGGAGAACGGCACGGCGCGCTCCTTCGAGGAGGCGGAAGCGATCGCCGAGCGGATCGGCTATCCGGTGGTGATCCGCCCGAGCTACGTGCTCGGCGGGCGCGCGATGGAAATCGTGTACGACCCGAACGGCCTGCATCGCTACATGCGCGAGGCGGTGCGGGTCTCCGGCGAGAACCCGGTTCTCATCGACCGCTATCTGAATGACGCGATCGAGGTGGACGTGGACTGCATCGCCGACGGCGAGCGCGTGTACGTCGCTGGCGTGATGGAGCATATCGAGGAAGCCGGCATCCATTCTGGCGATTCCGCTTGCGCGCTGCCGCCCTATACGCTCGCGCCGGCGACCGTGACCGAGCTGAAGGCGGAAACCGAGGCGATGGCGAAGGCGCTTGGCGTGGTCGGCCTGATGAACGTGCAATATGCCATCAAGGATGGCGAGGTATACGTGCTGGAGGTCAATCCTCGCGCCTCGCGCACCGTGCCGTTCGTCGCCAAGGCCACGGGGGTTCCCATCGCCAAGATCGGCGCCCGCGTGATGGCCGGGGCCAAGCTTGCCGAGTTCTCGCTCGACGATCAGGGCGTGGCACCGCATGTGGCGGTGAAAGAGGCGGTGTTCCCGTTCAACCGCTTCCCCAACGTCGATACGATCCTCGGGCCGGAGATGAAATCGACCGGCGAGGTGATGGGACTGGATTCCAGTTTCGAGCGCGCCTTCGCCAAGTCCCAGCTCAGCGCCGGCGTGGTGCTGCCGCAGGCGGGCACCGCGTTCCTCTCCATCAAGGACGCCGACAAGGCCGCCGTGCCGGGCCTCGCGCGGCGGCTGACAGAAATGGGCTTTCACCTGCTCGCCACGCGCGGCACGGCTGCACGCATCCGCGAGGCGGGGCTGGAGGTCGGCGTCGTCAACAAGGTGCTGGAAGGCCGCCCGCATTGCGTGGACGCGATCCGCTCGGGCGAGGTGCAGCTCGTCATCAACACCGCCTCCGGCCCGCAATCGGTGAGGGACAGCTTCGACATCCGCCGCAGCGCGCTGACGCACGGGGTGCCGCACTACACGACCATGGCGGGCGCCCGCGCCGCGGTTCATGCGATCGCCGCTTTGAAGGCGGGTGCGCTTGAAGTGGCCCCCCTTCAGGCCTATTTTCGCGCTTCGTTCTGAACCCGTCGCCGCGGCCGGGCGCTTGCCCGGGCGTGCGGGCGGTGCTTGCGTTACGACCAGCCAATCGAAGGATCGCCAAGTGCCCAAGTTCCCGATGACCGCCCCCGGATTGCAGCGGCTGGAGGAGGAACTGCGCCAGCTCAAATCGGTCGAACGCCCGGCGATCATCCGCGCCATCGCTGAGGCGCGCACGCACGGCGATCTGTCGGAGAACGCGGAATACCACGCGGCGCGCGAACGGCAGGGCTTCATCGAAGGTCGCATCGCGGAGTTGGAGGAGATCGTCTCTTCGGCCGAGGTGATCGACCCGTCCAGCTTGTCGGGCGATGCTGTCAAGTTCGGCGCGCACATTCGGCTCGTGGATGAGGAGACGGAGAAGGAATCCGCCTACCAGATCGTCGGCATGTACGAGGCCGACATCAAATCGGGACGGCTGTCGATCTCCTCGCCGCTCGCCAAGGCCCTGATCGGCAAGAAGGCGGGCGACACGGTCTCGGTACCCGCCCCGGGTGGGGACCGATCCTACGAGATCCTGGAAGTTCGCTACGCCTAGGCGCGGCGAGGCAGCCGCTCGTGTCTGACGCAGCGGCGTCCGCGCCGGCGCTGTCTCTTGCCGACATCGAGGCGGCGGCGGCGCGCATCAGGGGCAAGGTGCTCCGCACTCCCGCCGTGCGCTCCGCCGAGCTGGCGCGCGCGAGCGGCGCCGACGCGGTGCTGAAGCTCGAGAACCTGCAGGCGACCGGCGCCTTCAAGGAGCGCGGCGCGGCGAACCGGCTGGCGCTTCTCTCCGCCGATGAACGAAGGCGCGGGGTGATCGCGATGTCGGCGGGCAATCACGCGCAGGCGGTGGCGCGCCACGCGCAGATCTTGGGCATACGGGCGACCATCGTCATGCCCGCCTTCACGCCCTCGACCAAGGTCACGCGCACGGCCGCCTGGGGCGCGACGGTGGTGCTAGAGGGCGAAACGCTGGCCGACGCGGCGGCGCATGCCCGCACGCTCGCTCAAGCCGAGGGGCTCGTGTTCATCCACCCCTACGATGATCCCGCCGTGATGGCTGGCCAGGGCACGATGGCGCTTGAACTCTTGGAGGACACGCCGGAACTCGACGTGTTGATCGTTCCTGTGGGCGGCGGCGGGCTGCTTGCCGGCTGTGCCACCGCGGCACTCGGCCGCAAGCCGGGGATTGAGGTGCTCGGCGTCGAGGTGGAAAGCTATGCCGCGATGGCGCAGCGGCTGGCGGGTGCGCCGGTGGATGTTGGCGGCCCGACCATCGCCGAGGGCATTGCCGTGCGCGACGTGGGCGAAACCCCGCTGGCGCTCATCCGCGCGCTGGGGCTGGAAGTGCTGACAGTGCCGGAAGCCGCGATCGAGCGGGCGATCGGCCTGCTGATCGAGGGCGCAAAGCTGGTGGCGGAAGGCGCCGGCGCGGCGGCGCTGGCGGCGCTGCTGACCTATCCGGCCCGGTTCGCCGGCAAGCGTGTCGGCATCCCGGTGTGCGGCGGCAATATCGACGCGCGCATTCTCTCGAACGTGCTTCTGCGGAACTTGCTGCGCGATGGTCGGCTGTTGCGGCTGCACATGCAGATCCCCGACCGGCCCGGCGTGCTGGCCGACATCGCCGGGCGGATCGGCGGCACCGGCGGCAATATCATCGAGGTCTCGCACCAGCGCCTGTTCGCTGCCTCCTCCGTGCAGGCCGCCGAGTTGGAGGTGATGGTGGAAGCGCGCGACCCCGCCCATGCCGAGGCGATCATGGAGGCGCTGGTGGATGGGTATGTGGTGAGACGCGTTTAGGAAGTCGGACGCACAATTTGGTCGAGCCGCTGCGCGAGCTCGTCGGCGCTCGCCCCTGAATCGATCGGCGTGATGAACCGCCCGTCCGGGCCCATCAGATAAAGGAAGGAACTGTGGTCCATCGCGTAGTCGTTCGGGCCTGGGCCGGTGACGTGCTTGGCGGCGTACACGTGGTACTCCCGTTCCGCCTGGTCGATCTCGGCCGGTGTGCCGGTCAGCCCGATGATACGCGGCGAGAACGCCGCCACATAGGTTTTCAGCACCTCCGGCGTGTCCCGCTGAGGATCGACCGTGATGAAAATCGGCACGATCGCATCGGCCTTCGGGCCGAGCTTGTCGAGTGCGCCCGCCACATCGGTCAGCGTCGTCGGACAGACGTCGGGACAATAAGTGTAGCCGAAATAGACCAGCATGTATTTGCCGCGGAACGACGCCGCGCTGACGCGCCGGCCCGACTGGTCGATGAGGCTGAACGGGCCGCCGATCGAGGCTCCCGCCTGACCGCTGAACCAGAGATAGAGGCCGACCCCGAACAGCGCCGCGGCGAGCGCGAGCCCGAGGCCCGCGAGCCAGAGCACGAGCCGGGCCGCCCTTTGCGGCGCCGGCGGCCGAACGGAGCTGCCGGTCGAACGCATCGTGCGCGCGCTGTAGCACGCTGCCGCGGGGGGCGCGACTCGCAAGCAGCAATCGGCCGATTACGCAAGCATTGAATCGCGTTGACCGTTCGTGCGCCCGCACGCTAGCCGGAATGGGTGTCAGAAGCCGAGTCCCGATCCTTTATCCGCGTCCGCGGTCGCTCGCTGATGGCGCTGGTGCTGGCGCCGGAGCCGCCGGTCCGCGACTGGCTGGCCGCGCTCGATGCGCAGATCGCGCGCGCCCCCTCGTTCTTCGACCAGCGCCCGGTGATCGTCGATCTGGGTGCGCTGCCGCCGCAGCAGGACAACGTGGCGGGGCTCATTCAGGCGATGGCCGAGCGCGGCATCCGCATCATCGGCACCGAGGGCGCGCATCCCTCCTGGCAGGGCATCGCCAAATGGGGTGGCCCGATCCTCGCCACCCCGAAGGCGCGCGCCGTCGAAGTGCCGGACGAACGCCCCGCCGCGCCCGAGCGCGTCCCCGATCCGGCGCCGCGACACGCCGAAGCGACCGCCTCCTTGGTGATTCCCGAATCGGTGCGCTCGGGCCAGTCTGTCATCCACGAGCAGGGGGACGTGACGGTGATCGGCGCGGTGGCTTCGGGGGCGGAGATCGTTGCCGGCGGGTCGATCCATGTTTACGGCGCGATGCGCGGGCGCGCGATCGCCGGGCTTGCGGGCAGCCGTCAGGCGCGCATCTTCTGCCGCCGCCTGCACGCCGAGCTGCTGGCGATCGACGGGGTCTACAAGACCGCCGACGACATGGACCCGGCGCTGCACGGCCGCGCCGCGCAGGCTTGGCTCGACGGCGAGCACATGCGGATCGCCGCACTGGATTGAACGAAGGGGGACGCTTCTATGGCGCAGGTCGTGGTCGTCACATCGGGCAAGGGCGGCGTCGGCAAGACCACCTCCACCGCCGCCCTCGGCGCGGCGCTCGCGCAGAGCGGCGAGAGCGTGGTGGTGGTCGATTTCGACGTCGGGCTGCGCAACCTCGACCTAGTGATGGGCGCGGAGCGGCGCGTCGTGTTCGACCTGATCAATGTCGTCCAAGGCGACGCCAAGCTCCATCAGGCGCTGATTCGCGACAAGCGGCTGGAGAACCTCGCGCTGCTGCCGGCTTCGCAGACCCGCGACAAGGACGCGCTGACCGATGCCGGCGTGGAGCGCGTGATCGGCGAGCTGCGCGACAAGTTCGACTGGGTACTGTGCGACAGTCCGGCCGGCATCGAGCGCGGCGCGACTCTGGCCATGCGCTACGCGGATACCGCCGTGGTGGTGAGCAACCCGGAAGTCTCCTCGGTGCGCGACTCCGATCGCATCATCGGGCTGCTCGACAGCAAGACCGACAAGGCGGAGAAGGGCCAGCGCATCGCCAAGCACCTGCTGCTGACCCGCTACGACGCGGCGCGGGCCGCGCGCGGCGAGATGCTGAAGACCGAGGACGTGCTGGAGATTCTCTCCATCCCGCTGCTCGGCATCATCCCCGAGAGCCAGGACGTGCTGCGCGCATCGAATCTTGGCTCGCCAGTGCCGATCAGCAGCCCGGCCAGTCCGGCCGCGCGCGCCTACGCGGAGGCTGCCAAGCGCCTGCGCGGCGAGACGATCGCCGTCACGGTGCCGGCCGATCGCAGTGTCAGCCTGTTCGGCAAGCTGTTCGGCCGGAGGGCGGTGGCATGAGCCTGTTCGCCTCGTTCCTGCGCCGCCGCGATTCCGCGCCGGTCGCGCGCGAGCGGCTGCAAGTGCTATTGCAGCACGAGCGCGCGGTGGTGAGCAAAAGCGATCTTGTCTCGCAGCTTCAGGAGGAAATACTGGCCGTGATCGCCAAGCACGTCACGGTCGAGCGCGACAAGGTGCAGATCAAGCTCGACCGCGGCAGTCATTTTTCCATGCTGGAGATCGACGTCGAGGTGCCGAGCCCGGTGCGGAACTAGTCGGCGCGCCTTAAAATGTGGTAGGCTTGTTTTGGCCGTCCCGCGGCCATGTAGTATTGGTGAGCCTGATAACGATCGGCAACGCATCGCATGGCGTCCGCGCCGAAGATCGTCCTGGTCGAAGACGAGGCATTCCAGCGGCAGATCATCACGGAGTGCCTGGCGCAGCACGGCCTGCGCCCGACGGCGCTCGCCTCCGGCGGCGAGCTGAAGCGATTCGCCCAGCTCGCGATGCCTGATCTCGCCCTGCTCGACGTTCACCTGAACGAAGCCGAGGACGGTTTCGATCTCGCGCGCTGGCTTCGAGCGCGCTCCGGCCGGATCGGGATCATCATGCTGACCGTGGCGAGCGATACGATCGACCGTGTGCTGGGCCTCGAGTCCGGCGCCGACGATTACATCGCCAAGCCGTTCGAGCCGCGCGAGCTGGTGGCGCGCGTGCGCGCCGTGCTGCGCCGCTCCGGCTCGGGCGCGCAGCCACCGGCCGACCGGCGCGAAGTGCGTATTGGCACGGCAATACTCGATCTCGTGCAGCGGGTGCTTCGGGATGACGATGGCGCCGTGCACAGTCTCACCGCCGGCGAATTCGAGCTTCTGAAACTGCTGGTGGAGAACCCGAATCGGCCGCTGACGCGGGACTGGCTGCTGGAAAGCGTCGCGCATCGCGAGGCCGATGCGTTCGACCGCGCGATCGACAACCGGATCATGCGCCTGCGGCGGAAGGTGGAGCGCGATCCGTCCAAGCCGGAGGCGATCCGCAGCGTTCGCGGGGTCGGCTATATGTTCGTGCCCTCAAAGGACTGAGCGCATCGCCGCCAAACTCTGCGCCAGGAGAGTTTCCAGCCCGTCTGCCGCCTGCCGTGCCGCGCAACGTTCGCCGTTGCGCGCCGCGTTCTCGATCCGGCGCGCTTGCGCGGCGAGCCGCAGCGCGCCCGCGGTTTTCGCCGCGCCGTGCAGCCGATGCGCCGCGGCCGCCATGCGCGCCGGCTCGGTGGCTGCCAGGATCGCCCCGACATCCGCGGTGGCCGCATCGGCGAACTTCCGTACGAGGCGCGGCATCCGTGGGTCGCCCGCCGCGAACATGCCGGCAAGCGCCTCCGGCGCGAACAAAGGCTCGAACGAAGCCTCTCGCTGCGGCAGCGTGGGGACGAAACGGGCGAGCGTCCGCGAGATCGAATCAAGCGACAGCGGCTTTGCGAGGAAACCGTCCATTCCGGCGGCAAGGCAGCGTCCCTCCTCGCCCTTGAGGGCGTCCGCGGTGACGGCGATCAGCGCGGTCCGGGGCAGACCACCCGCCGCTTCCTCGCCTCGGATCGCGCGCGCCAGCGCGAAACCGTCGAGCACCGGCATGTGCAGATCGAGCAGCACGACTGGATGGCGCCGCTCGCGCCAGAGCGCCAGCGCCGCCGCTCCGTCCTCGCTGACGTCGGCCTCCAACCCGAGCAGCTCGAGCTGGCGCAGTATCACTTCGAGGTTCACCGGCGTGTCGTCGGCGACCAAGAGGCGCGGGCTCGCATCCGCCCATATCACCGCCGGCACGGCGAGGGGCTGGCGTTTGCGCACAGGCGCCGTCTCGTCGGCTTGGCGCAGCCGCAAGGTGACGGTGAAGCGGCTGCCCTCGCCCGGCATGCTCTCCACCGACACATCCCCGCCCATGAGCTGCGCGAGCCGCCGCACGATCGAAAGCCCAAGCCCGGTGCCGCCATATCGGCGCGTCATGGAGCGGTCGGCTTGCATGAACGGGTCGAACAGCCGGGCGCGGGTCGCCTCATCCATGCCGATTCCGCTGTCGTTGACCACAAGGGTCACCGTTACCGCCCCGTCGGCGCCGAGCCGGCAGGCCGTGCTGACACGAACGAAACCGCGGTGGGTGAACTTGATCGCATTGCCGATCAGATTGAACAGGATTTGGCGCACTCGCGTTGGATCGCCGGTCAGCAAGTCGGGGCCGGCGCTTGGCGGGTCGGCGAAAAGCTGCAACCGCTTCTGCTGTGCCTGGGAGTGCATTGCCGCTACGGTTCCGGCAACCAGCTCGGAAAGCCGGAACGGCAGCGCCTCCGTCTCCATGCGGCCTGCCTCGATCTTGGAAAAATCGAGCACGTCGTCGATGATCCTGAGCAGCGCCTGCGCGCTCTCGCGCATGATCCGCAGGCCGCGCACCTGTGATGGATCGAGACGGGAACGTTCGAGCACGTCCATCATGCCGAGCACGCCGTTCATCGGCGTGCGTATCTCGTGGCTCATCGCGGCGAGAAAGGTCGATTTCGCGCGATTGGCGGCCTCGGCCTCGGCGCGTGCCGCCTCCGCGATATCGCGTTCACGCTCGGCCGCCTCACGCGCGGATTGTAGCTCCTCGAACAGCCGCACGTTCTCGATCGCGATCACCGCCTGATCTGCGAAGGTGGAAACAAGTTCGATCTCGCGGGCGCTGAACGGCTCAAGATTGGCGCGGGCCAGCCCCAGGGCGCCGATCGGCGCGCCCTCGCGCAGCAGCGGCACGCCGATCATGCTGCGGAATCCGCCGATCCGCGCGTCGGCCTTCTGGGTGTAGTCGGGGTCGGCGAACACATCGAGGATCTGCACAGTCCGCCTTTCCTGCACCGCCCGGCCGACAAGGGTGCCCCGCCCAGGGCGGATGACGAGGTGGTGCTCGATCGCCTCGTACTCCGGCGAGAGCCCATAGCCGACCGCGTAGCGATAGGTGCCATTGGTACGTCGGCGGAATAAGACCGCCATCTCCGCGCGGCAGAGCGCCTGGGCGTTGTTGACCACCGTTTGCAGCACGCTTGTCAGGTCGAAGGCCGAGCGACTGATCACGCGCAGGATGTCGCTTGTTGCGGTGCGGTACTGCAGCGCCTCGTGCAGCTCGCGGCGGAGATCGGATTCGTGCGGTTCCATAAGGAACGCCTCCCGTCACGCCCTCGTAGCATCGGACTATCGCGGCATTGTCGCACGCGCGAGCCGTGTTTGTCGCGTCTGTCGCGCGCGGCGCTGGCGCTGGCCGTCAACGGCTCGGTTCGTCGCGATACCGACGAGACATTTATCGTCGCCACGCGCCATCTGGGCGCGACACTGCCCTGCCAATCTCTCGCCGCTCCGGTGTTTGCGGAGGGTAGGAGGTGAGCATGATCGACGAACAGAAGCTGCACGATTTCGTGCTTCGCATGTTGGGCGATCTCGGCGGCGCCTTGAGCGTCCCGCTGGTTCGGATCGGCGATCGCCTGGGCCTTTATCGCACACTGCACGAGCATGGCCCCATGACCGCCGCCGAACTCGCGACGAAATCGGACATCGCCGAGCGCTACGCACGCGAATGGCTGAACCACCAGGCGGCGTCCGGTTATGTCACTTATGACGAGACGACCGGCCGGTTCACCTTGCCCCCCGAGCAGGCGATGGTGTTCGCGGTTCCCGACAGCCCGGTGTTCCTGCAGGGCGGTTTCGATCTCGCCGCGAGCATGATGGAGAACGAGTCGAAGGTGGCGCCCGCCTTCCGCACCGGGCGTGGCGTCGGGTGGGGCGAGCAGTCTCAATGTTTGTTCTGCGCCGCCGGCCGGTTCTTCCGCCCCGGCTATCACAACAATCTCGTCGCCGCGTGGCTCCCGGCGCTGGACGGCGTGACTGCCAAGCTCGAGCGCGGCGCGCGCGTTGCCGACGTCGGCTGCGGGCACGGCTTCTCTACGATCATGATGGCCAAGGCGTTCCCGAACGCGACCTTCACCGGCTACGACTTCCACCCGGCGTCGATCGAGCAGGCCCGCCGCCATGCCGAGGAACACGGTGTGACCGCCAACACACGCTTCGAGACGGCGCTTGCCAGCGAATTCCCCGGAACCGACCTCGACCTCGTCACGTGCTTCGATTGCCTGCACGACATGGGCGATCCCGAAGGCGCGGCGCGGCACGTGCTGAGCACGCTCAAGCCGGACGGCACCTGGATGATCGTGGAGCCGGCGGCCGGCGATTCGCTCACTGAGAACATCAACCCGGTCAGCCGACTGTATTACGCGGCCTCGACGATGATCTGTGTTCCCACCTCGCTCGATCAGCCCGTAGGCGCCGCGCTCGGGGCGCAGGCCGGGTTTGCGAAATTGTCCGCGGTGGTGCAGGCGGGCGGTTTCCGAACGGTCCGCAAGGCCGCGACCACGCCGATCAACATGGTCCTGGAGGCGCGGCCGTAGCCGTTGCCCGGGGCACACCGCTCCCTCTCCGCCCGCAGGGGCGGGGAGGGCTGGGGGTGTTACGAGCCCTGCGGCGCTACCGCGTCATCTCCAGCAGGTCCGTCACCACCCGCTCCAGATCCCGCAGCGTCGTGCAGACGCGGACCATCTGGCAAAGAGGCGCGTAGCGGAACATGTCGGAATCGCCGATGCCCCAGGAGCTGCGGTATTCGGGATTGAGCCACACTACGCGCTTGGCGCGATCGGCGATGCGCTGGAGGATATCGACGCGCGGCTCGGTCTTGTTGCCGCGCGCATCACCCAGGATCAGCACCGTGGATTTGCGATCCACGATGTTCATCCAGCCCTCCTCGAAATCGCGCAGCGAGTTTCCGTAGTTGGAGGAACCGAACCCGATGATGCCGAGGATGCTGGCGATCGCCTGCTCGATCGGCTGCGTCTGCAGGATATCGCTCACTTCGATTAGTGACCCCGCGAAGGCAAAGCTGCGAATGTCGGCCAGCGCCTCGTTCAGCGCGTACAGGAACATCAGCAGGAACTGCGCCACTGCCGCGACCGAGCCGGAGACGTCGCACAGCACGATGACGCGCGGCTTCTCGATGCGCCGCTCCTTCCAGACCGTGATCATCGGAACGCCGCCCCAGCCCATGTTGCGGCGGATGGTGCGGCGGGCATCGAGCTGGCCGCGCAGGCGCCGCCGGCGCGGCTTGGCGTAGCGGGCGGCGAGGCGCTTGGCGATCGCGCGCACGAGCACGCGCATCCGCTCGTAATCGCGGCGGTCGAGGCTGGAAAGCCGCGCTGATTTCAGCAGCTCCTCACGAAACTCCTCGTTGTCGCCGCGCGCGAACAGGAGAAGGTGCCGGTCCACGTAGTCGCGCGACTGATCGCGCAGGCGCGAGACGCCCCCCTCAAGCCGGCGCGCGCGCCCGAGTGCCTCCGCGTCGCTGTCGTGCCGCAATTCGGTGATCTCGCGTTCCACCGCGCGCAGGCCCATGCGGTCCAGGATCCGCCGGACATAGAGGTTTTTCTGCGTGAAGAAGCGGATGTTCTGCACCCCGGCTTCCTCGCCCGCCCGCTCCATGGCCGCCGCCAGCCCCGGCTGGTCGTCCTCCAGCAGCATCCGGCCGAGCCCGCCGCCGCCTTCGCCGCCGCCTTCGCCGCCGCCCTCGCCGCCGCCCTCGCCGCGCCCTTCGCCGACTAGACCCTCGCCGCCTTCGGCCCCCTCCGGCCGCGCCTCCGCCTCCGGCGGCAAAGCAAACTCGTCGCGCTTGAAATAGAGATCGAAGCACTCGGCGAGCGCGGCCTTTTCCTCGGGTGTCTTGGCAAGAACGAGGCCGAGCGTGTCCTTCAGCACCGCCCGGTCGGCGTAGCCGACCACCTGCACGGCCTGCACGGCATCGATGCTTTCGGCGGGCGAAATTCGCACGCCGGCGCCGCGCGCCACCTCGAAGAAGCGGCGCAGCGGCTCGAGCGGCGGCAGCGCGCTCACGCCTCCAACCCCGCCTCCCGCCGCGCCTTGCCGACCAGCTCGCCCAATTGCCGGCCGGCGGTCTCGATGTCGGTCTCGAACTTGAGCAGCACGTTCAGCGTGTCGCGCACGAGGCCGGCCTCCAGCACGCCGACATGCAGCAGCACCAGCACCCGCGCCCAGTCGAGCGTCTCGCTGACCGAGGGAGATTTCTTGAGATCGAGCCCACGCAGGGACTGCACGAACGCGACCAGTTGCCGGCGCAGGCGCTCGCCCGCTTCCGGCACGCGGCTTTCGATAATGCGGCTTTCGAGCTTCGGGTCGGGAAAGCCGATGTGCAAGTGCAGGCACCGCCGCTTCAGCGCATCCCCGAGGTCGCGCATGTTGTTCGAGGTCAGCACCACGACCGGCGGCACGTTGGCCGAGACGCGGCCGATCTCCGGGATCGTGACCTGATAGTCGGACAGTATCTCCAGCAGGAACGCCTCGAATTCCTGATCAGACTTATCCACCTCGTCAACGAGCAGCACGGCGCCGGCCGGCGCCTGCAACGCGCGCAACAACGGACGCGGCTCAAGGAACTCGGGCGAGAAGAACAGGTCGCCAAAATCGTGCAGCTTGCCGATCGCCGCATCCAAGGTCGGTGTGTCGCCCAGCACCTCGCCGATCTTATCGCGCAATATCTGAGTGTAAAGAAGTTGCTTGCCGTATTTCCATTCATAGAGGGCCTTGGCCTCGTCCAGCCCCTCGTAGCATTGCATCCGGATCAGCGGCAGCTCGAGCCAGGCGGCGATGGATTTCGCCAGCTCCGTCTTGCCGACTCCGGCTGGACCTTCGACCAGCATCGGCTTTCGCAGATGGTGCGCCAGGTAAACCGCGGTGGCGATCTGGCGGCTGGGGATATAACCGACCTCCGAGAGGCCCGCCTCGACCTCCTCGATCGAGCCGATCCCCTCCTGGTACTCCGGCGCGCCCCGCGCGATCCCGCCCGACAATGGCATCTCCACGTCACCTGCCTGTCCTACTGATCGGTAGGTCTCCTAGCACCCGATCGGCTTCCGTCAAAACACGCTTGCCGTCGCAAGGCTTTGCCGGACGTGGCCCTTGCCGATGCCTGATAATGCCCACATCGTGGCGGGATGAGCGCCGCACTCGCAGAGCGTCCGACGCGGCGATACTGGCGCCGCCCAGCCACCGTCGGATGGTTCGCAACATCGGTTGGCATACCGCTGTTGCTGCTCGGGGCGGCCGCTTGGTACGACCATCACGCCGTCGTGAGCCGCGCGCGGGAGCGGGTGCAGACAACCGCCGAGGTGCTGGCGGAAAACGCGCACACGATCATGGAGACCGCTGCGCTGACGCTCAGCCTTCAGCTCAACGCGGTCCGAGGCATGAGCTGGGACGAGATCGATCGCTCCCGCGAGGTGCACGATTTTCTGTCGGGCATGGTCAGGCGCTTGCCGCAGCTCGAATCGGCGTTTTTCGTCGATCCCGAGGGGCGCAACTCCGCCAGCAGCCGTGCCTACCCGATGCCGCCTTACGATGTGCGCCAGCGCGACTATTTTCAGGCGGTCGCGAACGGCGCGCGGGGCTTGTTCGTTAGCCAGCCGTTCCACGGCATGCGCGATGGCAGCCTCGGCGTGGTGGTGAGCGAGGCGCGCCTCGTCGATGGCCAACCAGACGGGCTGGCGGCGGTCACGCTTTCACCTACCTATTTCCGCACCTTCTACCAATCGATCACCGGCCGCTCCGAACACGGCACGGTGGGCCTGCTGCGCGGTGACGGGGCCTACCTGTTCCGCTATCCCGCCTCGCCCGACACGCCCGAGCGCGTCCCGCCCGACGGCGCAACGGGAAAATTGCTGCGTGCGGGCATCGCATCGGCGATCTACGGCGACCATTCGCGCATCGACCGCGACCAGAAGCTGATCGCCATCCGCCGGGTCGAGGGCCAGGACCTCGTCGCGCTTTATGGTCTCGACTGGGACAAAATCCTCGCCGAGTGGTATCGCCATCTGGCGATCTTCGCCGCCTTCGCCGTGCTCGCGGCGGGCGCCCTGTTGCTGGCGGGGCTGCGTGCGATGCAGATGGCAGAGCGGGACGCACTGCACCTGCGCGCATTGCTCGCGGAAACCGAACGAAGGCAAGCGGCCGAGGCCGCTTTGCAGCAGAGTGCGAAGTTGGAGGCGCTTGGGCGCCTGACCGGCGGCGTCGCGCACGACTTCAACAACCTGCTCGCCGCCGTCCTGGGCTCGATCGAGCTCGCCTCGCGCCGGACGCAGGAGCCGCGCACGCGGCAGTTGCTCTCGGTCGCCGAGCAGGCCGCCAAGCGGGGCGCCAAGCTGACCGCGCAGATGCTCGCCTTCGCCCGCAAACGCACGATCACGCCGGAACCCGTCGCCGTGAACGCACTGATTCGGGGTTCGGACGAGCTGCTGCGCCGCACCGCCGGCTCGCTGGCCGATGTCGTGTTCGATCTCGATGAAACGCTCGGGAACGTGCTGGCCGACCCGGTGCAGCTCGAGCTTGCGCTACTCAATTTGGTCGCTAACGCGCGAGACGCGATGCCGGGGGGCGGCGAGCTCGCGATCCGCACGCGCCGCTACGGATACGATGCGCCGAGGCCCGCGCAGCTCCCCCCGTGCACCTACGCCGCGATCACGGTTGCCGACTCCGGGATCGGTATGGACGAGGAGGTGCGGCGCCGAGCGTTCGAGCCGTTCTTTACCACCAAGCCGCCGGGCAGCGGCACCGGGCTCGGCCTGTCGATGGTGTTCGGCTTCGCCCAGCAGATGGGCGGCACCGCGACCGTGGAAAGCGCGCCGGGGCAGGGCACGCGGGTGAGCCTGTGGCTGCCGGAAACAGCGCCCGTCGCCGCACTCACCCGGCCCGATGCGGCCGGGGCGCAGAGCGCGCGCGGACTGCGCGCCTTGCTGGTCGATGACGACCCGATGGTCCGGGAATCGGCGGTGGAGCTGCTGCGCGAGCTCGGCCACGACGTCACGAAGGCGGCGGACGGCGCGGAGGCGCTGACACTGCTGGCGAGCGAAACGGCGTTCGATCTCCTGCTGGTCGATTTTGCGATGCCCGGCATGAATGGCAGCGAACTGGCCGAGGCGGCGCTGCAACGCCGGCCGGGACTGCCGGTCGTGTTCATCACCGGCTACGCCGCCGACGACGCGCTGAAACCCTGGGCCGAGCGCGGCTTTCGCATCATCTCCAAGCCTTTCAGCCTCGCCGATCTCGCCGCCGTGCTGCGCGAGCTCGGTTCGATCCGCGCGGTCAGGCCGGAGAAGGCGCCGCGCGAGCCTCCGCAGGCCCCCTAACCTGGGGCTTGGTCTCCGGTAGGATCGCCCAGAGCAGCACGGTGGCGGCGAGGCCCGTGGCCGCCAGCGCGCCGAGCGCGGGCTGCGGCCCAGCGGCGGTGGCGAGCCAGCCCGCGGCGGCGGTGCTAATCGTCGCGCCGATCCCGGTGGCGAGATTGAGCGAGCCGATAGCGAGATTCATGAAGCCGGTGTGCCGCGTCAGGTCGGCGGCGACCAGCGGCAGCATGATGCCGAGCACCGCGCCGCTCACCCCGTCCAGCACCTGCGCGAGCACGAGAGGTACGGCGCCAGGGAACAGCGTCATGATCAAGCCCTTGAGCGGCATCGCCCCGAAGCCGAGCAGCAGGATCGGGCGCCGCCCGAACCGCTCCGCGTAGCGGCCGAACGAGGGCGAAAGCGCCGCGCCGACGCATTGCGACACCAGGATGGCAATGGAGACGACATAGCCGGCCGAGCCGGTGCGCGCCGCGAGCGCGTTCACCGCGACCGGCATCATCGCCGCGTTCGCCGCCTGGAAGAGCAGCACGCAAAAGGCGAAGCGGTGCAGGTTGAGGTGCAGGTAGATGGTCCAGAAATGATGTCCCCGCCGGCGGCGGTGTTTGGGATGCACCAAGGCGAGATGGTCGGCATGGTCGGGCGAATCCGGGACGGCGGGCCGGATCAGCCAGGCGGCGAGGATCGCCGGGGCGCAGAGCAGCGCCGTCATCACGAACACCGATTCGTTGGAGGCGCGCGCGGCGAGCAGCCCGAGCAGCACGGCGGCGGCGGCGCTGCCGAGCGAGGACCAGCGGGTGTTGCTGCCCAGCCTTTCGCTGAATGCGCCATGCCCGGTGCAGCTCAGTGTCACCGCCGCAATCGCCGGGTTCATCACGGCAGCCGCGGCGACATGCAGAACCTGCGCGGCGACGACCGGCACGAATGCGCCGGTGAACGCGGTTCCGAGGGCGGAAAGCGCCGTCAGCGCCAGCGCACCGGACAGCACACCGCGCTTGCGATGCACTGCGTCCACAAGCGCCCCCGCCGGCAGTTGGAACACCAGCCCGGCGATCGTGCCCGCGCTGAGCGCGATGCCGATCTTCTCCTGCGACCAGCCCTGGTCGGTCAGGACGAGGCCGAGAAAGGGACCGAACCCCGTCTGGATGGCGGCGATGAGAAAATTCAGCGCAGCGAGCGCGATCAGGCTCGTCGCCAGCGCGGCGGGCAGCCCGGTCCTTGCCTCCGATTCTCCCAAGGTCGCTCCCGTCCGGCCGCCAAATGACGGAAGATCGTATCAGAAAACGACCGACCTGTCCGCCGAATTGGCGGTCGGCGCCGGGCGGTCCGGCGTCAGTCTCCGACCGCGCGCAGCAGCGGACGCGCCCGGTGGCAGAGTTCCTCGTAGACGGAGACATAGTCTTCCGCCATCCGGCGCGCGGTGAAGCGGCGCTCGAATTGCCGGCGCACCAGCCGCCGGTCGAGCTTGTCGAGGCTGCCGATCGCGCTGACCGCCGCCTGCTCGTCCGGCACGATGAACCCGGTCAGGCCGTGGTCGATCACCTCGGGCACCGAGCCGCACGGATAGGCGATCACCGGTGTGCCGCAGGCCATCGCCTCGATCATCACGAGCCCGAACGGCTCCGGCCAATCAATCGGGAACAGCAGCGCGTGCGCGCCTGACAGGAAGGCCGGCTTCTGCGCGTCGTTGATCTCGCCCACGAACTCCACGTGCGGGCTGCGCGCGACCAGCGGGCCGATCTCCTCGTCCCAGTATTTCTTGTCAGCGTTGTCGATCTTGGCGGCGATCTTCAGCTTCACCCCGGCGGCTTCCGCGATGCGGATCGCCTTGTCCGGTCCCTTCTCGGGCGAGATACGGCCGAGGAAGGCGAAATATTCCTGCTTCACGGGCTGCGGGCGCAGGAGGTTCTCCGGCATCCCGTGCAGTACCGTCCGCACCCAGTTGAGACCGGGGATGGGCCGACGCTGGTGATCGGAGATGGAGACGAATGGCGCGTCGGGGAACGTCTCGTAGATCAGCTTGAACTCCGGCAGGTCGAGCCTGCCGTGCAGCGTGGTGACGAAGGGCGTGCGCTGGCGCGAGAACAGCGACAGCGGGAAGTAGTCCGTATGGAAGTGCAGCACGTCGAACTCGTCGGCGCGCCGGCGCACCAGCTCCATCATCCGCATGTAATACGCGATCCAGTCCTTTACCGTCGGGTCGAGGCGCAGAGCCTGATCGCGCATCGGCGCGAGCTTCGCGGAAGTAACAGAATCGCCGCTCGCGAACAGAGTCACGTCGTGACCCATCGCCACCAGCTCTTCGGTCAGCGAGTACACGACCCGCTCAGTCCCGCCATAGAGCTTGGGCGGAACAGCCTCGAACAATGGCGCTATTTGAGCAATCCGCATAGTACTCCGGCCCCTTGGTCTTGCGACCGACTAAGGTTTACTTTCCGATTATTTACGCTTGACTTGAGGGACAAAGTCCCCTCTATCACGCATGAGTTATCGTAAATGAATGTGGCAGGAATCCGGCGTCATCTGGCCGGAAACAAGCCGCGGCGGCCGGGCCGTCTTTTCTCCGGCGGAAGGAGTTGCCGCCCCATGCTGGCGATCCCGGAACCCGGCGCCGACGCCGCCGCCCTGGTCGCGTTGCGCGGTCATCCGCTGCGCTTCCTTGCCCGCTACGCAGGGCGGCGTCCAGCCGGCTTCGCCACCGTGTTCGTCTCGGTGCTGATCGCGGTCGGCGCCAGCGTCTCCACCCAATACGGTCTCAAGCACCTGATCGACATCGTGGCGGCGGGGCCTGCCGCCGGCCGGGGCGTGTGGACGGCGTTCGCCCTGCTCTGCGCCTTGATCGCGCTCGACAACCTCTCCTGGCGCGTCGGCGGCTTCGTCGCCGCCCGCAGCTTCGTCGCGGCCACCGGCGACATCCGGCGCGACCTGTTCGCCCACCTCGCCGGGCACGCGCCGAGCTGGTTCGCCGAGCGGCTGCCAGGCGCGCTCGCCGCGCGCATCAGCGCCACCTCCGAAGCCGCGTTCACGGTCGCCAACACCGGCGCCTGGAATGTGCTGCCGCCCTGCGCTGCCGTGGTCTGCGCGATCCTTTTCATCGGCAGCGTCGATCCCTGGCTCGCGCTCGCGCTGGTCGTTGTCGCCGCCGCGCTCGGCGCGCTGGTGTTCCACCTCGCAAGGCGCGGCAGCCCGCTGCATCGCGGCTATGCGGAGCGCGCCGCGGCGGTGGACGGCGAGCTCGTGGACATCATCGGCAATATCGGCGTGGTCCGCGCCTTCGGCGCGACGCTCGGCGAGAAGCGGCGGATCGGCGGCACGATCCGAAGCGAGATGGAGGCGCGTTCGGCCAGCCTGATCTACCTCGAGAAACTCCGGCTGGTTCACGCCGTGCTGACCGCGCTGCTCACCGCCTGCGTGGTCGCCGTGGGCATCCTGCTCTGGCAGCGCGGGCAGGCGAGCGTCGGCGACATCGCGCTCCTCACAGCGCTTGCCATGACGATCCTGAATTGCACGCGCGATCTCGCCGTGGCGCTGGTGAACCTCACCCAGCATGTCGCGCGGCTGGAGGAGGCGATCGGCGCCCTGCTGATGCCGCACGACCTGCCGGACAGCCCGGGCGCGGTGGCGCTGCCGCCCGGTCCCGGGCGTGTCGTGTTCGAGCGGGTCCGCTTCGCTTATCCGGGCCGGTCCACCGTGCTGCGCGAGTTCGACCTGGCGATCCGCCCGGGCGAGCGCGTCGGGCTGGTCGGCAGCTCCGGGGCCGGCAAATCCACCGTCCTCGCCCTCCTGCAGCGTTTCTACGATGTCGGCGGCGGGCGGATTCTGGTCGATGGTGAGGACGTCCGCAAAGTGACGCAGGAAAGCCTGCGCCGGCGGATGGCGGTGGTGCCGCAGGACATCAGCCTGTTTCATCGCTCCGTGCTGGAGAACATCCGTTACGCGCGGCCTGATGCATCGGACGCGGAGGTGCTCGCGGCGGCCGAGATGGCGCGGTGCCGCGAATTCATCGAGGCGCTGCCCGAAGGCTTCGAGACGATCGTGGGCGATCGCGGCGTGAAGCTCTCGGGTGGTCAGCGCCAGCGGCTCGCGATCGCCCGCGCGCTGCTGAAGGACGCCCCGATCCTGCTGCTGGACGAGGCGACGAGCGCGCTCGACACCGAAAGCGAGCGGGCGATCCAGGCCGGGCTCGACCGGCTGATGGAAGGGCGGACGGTGATCGCGATCGCGCACCGGCTCTCCACGCTCGGCCGGTTCGACCGGATCATCGTGATGCGTCACGGCCGCATCGTCGATGACGGCCCCCCCGCCGTGCTCGCCGCCCGGCCCGGGCCCTATCGCGACCTGCTGCGGACGCAGCATATGGGCGTGGAGGCGTTCGCGGAGGCCGCGTGACAGCGGAGCAGGCAACCGGCCGCCTTGTCGTCGTCTCCAACCGGGTCGCCCCGATCAGCGAGGGCGAGCCGGCCGCCGGCGGGCTCGCGGTGGGCGTGCTCGATGCGCTGCGCGCCAAGGGCGGTCTTTGGTTCGGCTGGTCGGGCGAGATCGCTGACGGGCCGGTCGTGCCGCGCCCGGCGCGCAATGTGGGGCCGATCACGGTTGCGACCATCGACCTGAGCCGCACCGACTACGACCAGTTTTACCGGGGATTCGCCAACGGCACGCTGTGGCCCGTGCTGCATTACCAGATGGGGCTCTCGCGCTTCGACTGGGATGAGTTCGCGGGCTATCGCCGTGTCAACGAGCTGTTCGCGCGTTCGCTTGCCTCGTTGGTTCAGCCGGACGACCTGATCTGGGCGCATGATTATCATCTGCTCGGTTTGGCCGAGGCGCTGCGCGCGGCGGGCGTGCGGAACCGCGCCGGCCTGTTCCTGCACACGCCGTTCCCCGAGCCGGGGGTTCTCATGTCGGTGCCGGCGCACGCCCAGCTCGTGCGCGCGATGTGCGAATTCGACCTGATCGGATTTCAGACCGAGCCCGATCGCACCGCGTTCTGCGACTACATTTCGCGCCAAGCCGGCGGCCGCGCGCTCGAAGAGGGGCGGCTGGAGGCGTTCGGCCGCGTGGTCCGCTCCGGCGTCTATCCGATCGGCGTGCATGTGGAGGACGTGCGCGCCGAGGCCGAGAACCCCGCCCAGCGGCGCGAGGCCATGCGGGTGCGGAAGGATCTCGCCGGCAAGCTGCTCGTGCTCAGCGTCGATCGCCTCGATTATTCGAAGGGCCTTCGCCAGCGTTTCACCGCCTTCGAGCGGTTCTTGCAGGACAACCCGCATCGACGGGGCGACGTGGTGCTCACCCAGATCGCCCCGCCCTCGCGCGGCGATATCGAGACCTACCGCGAGATACGCCGCGAGCTAGAGGGCGAGGCCGGTCGCATCAACGGGCGTTTCGCCGACCTCGACTGGGTGCCGCTGCGCTACCTCAACCGCGCCTTCCCGCGTGCGGCACTGATGCCGCTCTATGCCGAGGCGCGCGTCGGGCTGGTCACGCCGCTGCGCGACGGTATGAATCTCGTCGCCAAGGAATATGTCGCCGCACAGGATCCGGACGATCCGGGCGTGCTGATCCTCTCGCAATTCGCCGGTGCGGCGCGCGAGCTGGAGGCGGCGCTGATCGTGAACCCTTACGACGAGGCGGGGATGGCGACCGCGCTCGAGCAGGCGCTGGAAATGGGATTGGAGGAGCGCCGCGGCCGCTACGCGGCGATGATGGACGTGCTCCGCCGTAACTCACTCGACCGCTGGCGCGCCCGCTTCGAGGCCGATCTCGGCGCTTGACCGCGCTCCGCGTTGACAGGCGGCGCGCTCGCGTCGATGCAAGGCGACCAGCGTGCGAGGCAAGCGGCGCCATGGAGCCACCGTTTCGGATCACCATCTGCGGCATCGAGGAACTCGCCGGGCATTGCGAGACCGGCGTGAGCCACGTGCTCTCGATCCTCGATCCCGACCATCCGGTGCCGGAAGCGTTCGGCGCCTTCGGCGAGCACGCGAAGCTCGAGCTGCGATTCTACGACGTGCTCGAGGACACGCCCGGAATACCCGGCCCGACGGAGGCGGATGTCGCGCGCCTGCTGGCGTTCGGCCGCGATCTCGTTACCGAGCCGGCGGCCAGCGCGCATTTGCTGGTGCATTGCCATGCGGGCATTTCGCGCTCCACCGCCTCGATGGCGCTGATGCTCGCGCAGGCGATGCCCGAGGCGCCGGCCGAGGCGGTGATGGCGCACGTGCTGGCGGTGCGCGACAAGGCATGGCCCAATCTGCGGATTTTGGAGATGGGCGATGCGATGCTCGGGCGCGGCGGCGCGCTGGCGCGCGCGGCGCACGGCATCTATCGTCATCAGCTGGAGATTCGGCCGCATCTCGCCGAGTTCATGATCAATGCCGGCCGGGAGCGCGAAGTGGAAGCCGGCCGCGCGCTGCTCGCCGGCAGGAGCTAGCGAATGGGAGGAGCGATCATGCCATTTTACACAAGGGGCGACGTTCGCATCCGTTACGAGGAAGCCGGCTCCGGGGTGCCGCTGCTGGTCCTGCCGGGCGGCGGGCTGAACGCCACCATCGCCTATCTTTCCTCGGGCGCGCCGTTCGATCCGATGCGGGAATTCGCCAACGAGTATCGCTGCATCACGATGGACTTGCGGAACGCGAACGGCGGAGAATCCTCGGGGCCGCTGGAAATCGACCGGCCTTGGGACGCGTACGCGGACGATCAGCTCGGGCTGATGGACCATCTCGGCATCAGGCAGTTCCTCGTGCTCGGCTTCTGCATCGGCGGGCCGTTCATCTGGAACCTGCTGCGGCGCGCCCCGGAGCGGATCATCGCCGCCGTGCTCGCCCAGCCGAGCGGTTTCCGCCCCGAAGCGCCCGATCTCTTCTACAACAACAACATCAAGGGCTGGGGGCCGCCGCTCTGCGACCGGCGGCCTGAGATCACCATGCAGATGGTGGATGCGTTTTTGAACAAGATGTATCGCGCCAATGCCGATTTCGTGTTCACCGTCACGCGCGATTTCGTCCGTTCGTGCCGCACGCCCGTGCTGGTGCTGCCCGACGACATCCCGGCGCACCCTTATGCGGTGGCGATGGAATCCGCGCTGCTCGCGCCCAATTCGCAGGTGAGTCTCTATCCGTGGAAGGAGCCTCCCGAGCGGGTGCCGCTCGCGGTACGGCACATCCGCACGTTCCTGCGCGCGCATACTCCGCTGCGATAAGGGGGGGTCATTCGGCGTCATTGCGAGGCGCATCCGCAGTATGGCCCCCGCCTTCGCCCGCGGAAGCAATCTCCGGCGGGTAGGGGATTGCGCTGTACCGCGCACCCGGCGCTCGCAATGACAGCGCTGGGGAGCCAAGAATTACGCCGAGTAGCGTCAGGCAGCCGCGTGCGGGTGCGTCAAGACCGGGCGGGCGAGCATGATATAAAGCCGGTGGCTCGCGACATCGACCTTCCGCATCGTGCCTTCCCTCCACACGCGCACCGCCTCGTCCTCATGGTGGAATGGCCCGTAGAACTCCTCGGCGCCGGGCTCGAGTTCGGCGAAACGCGAATCAGTGAATACGCCGCCCCACACTACCCACAGCTGATGCCGCTCTGCGTCAGACATCCAGGTTCGCCACCTTCAGCGCATTGCCAACGATGAAGTCGCGGCGGGGTTCGACCACCTCGCCCATCAGCGTGCTGAACACCTGCTCGGCGTCCTCCACGTCGCCGACCTTCACCTGCAGCAAGGTCCGCATCGCCGGATCGAGCGTGGTTTCCCAGAGCTGCTCGGGGTTCATCTCACCCAGGCCCTTGAAACGCTGGATGGTCAGCCCGCGCCGCCCTTGCGCCAAAATGCGCTCATAGGCGCTCGCCGGGCCGGCCGCGCTCGCCTCCTGTTTGTCGAAGAGGAGCCGGGCGGGCGTCGCGAAACGCGCGGCGAGTGCCTGGGCGCGCTCGCACAGCCAGCGCGCCTCCGCGCTCCGCAGCGCCGCCATGTCGAGCGTGTATTTCTCGGCCACGCCGCGCACGGTGCGCGCCATCGTCAGCCCGCCATTGGCGGCGACCACCCAGCCGCGCTCGGTCGGCAGCGAAATCGCGTCCAGCCGCGCGATCAACCCCTGCCCAGCGGCGGCCAGCCGCGCCGGATCGGGGCTCAGCGCGTCGGCGATCGCTGCCTGCTCGACGAACGGCGCGGGAACCGCGACCGAAAGTCCGCGTATGCGCGCCGCGGCCTGGGCGAGCCAACGCACCTCCTCGCGAAGCGCCTCGCCCTCCAGCACGTCGCCGTTCGCATAAATCAGCTTCGCCCCGGCCAGCGCCTTCTCGAGCAAATAATCCTCGAGCGCGCGGTCGTCCTTCAGGTACCGCTCGTCGTTGCCGCGCTTGGCGCGGTAGAGCGGCGGCTGCGCGATGAACAGATGCCCGCGCTCGATCAGCTCCGGCATCTGGCGGAAGAAGAACGTGAGCAGAAGCGTGCGGATATGGCTGCCGTCCACGTCGGCGTCTGTCATGATGACGATGCGGTGGTAGCGGAGTTTCGAGGCATCGAACCCGCCGCGCTCGGGATCGTCGCGCCCGATGCCGGTGCCGAGGGCCGTGATCAGCGTGCCGATCTCCTGGCTGCTCAGCACCCGGTCCTCGCGCACGCGCCAGACATTCAAGATCTTGCCGCGCAGCGGCAGCACCGCCTGGAACTTGCGGTCGCGCCCCTGCTTGGCCGAACCGCCGGCCGAGTCGCCCTCGACCAGGAACAGCTCGGACTTGGCCGGATCGCGCTCCTGGCAGTCGGCGAGCTTGCCCGGCAGGCTGGAGATGTCGCCCGGCTTCTTGCGTGTAAGCTCGCGCGCCTTGCGCGCGGCCTCGCGCGCCGCCGCCGCGTCCATCACCTTCTGCACGACGGCTTTGGCTTCCTTCGGGTGCGTTTCGAACCAATGCCCGAGCGCATCCGCGACAGCGGCCTGCACGACCGGCTGCACCTCGGAGCTGACCAGTTTGTCCTTGGTCTGGGAGGAAAACTTGGGGTCGGGCACCTTCACCGAGAGCACCGCGGTCATGCCCTCGCGGATGTCCTCGGGCGCGAGCTCCAGCTTGTCCTTCTTGCCCATTCCTTCGGCGTATTTCGTCACCACGCGCGTCAGCGCGGCGCGGAAGCCGGCGAGGTGCGTGCCGCCATCGCGCTGCGGGATGTTGTTGGTGAAGCAGAGCATCACCTCGTGGTAAGTGTCGTTCCACGACAGCGCGAATTCGACGCGGATGCCCTGCGTCTCCTCGGCGGCCCGCACATTGATGGGCGGGGTGAACATTGGCGTCTTGCCGCGATCCAGCCACTCAACGAACGCCCGCAGCCCGCCTTCGTAGTGCAGCACCGTCTCCTTCACCTCGGCATGGCGCTCGTCGCGCAGCACCACCGTCATGCCGGAGTTGAGGAACGCGAGCTCGCGCAGGCGCCGCTCCAGGATCGCGTAGTCGAACTCGGTGCGGGTGAAGGTGGCGGGGCTCGGCTTGAACGTGACCTCGGTGCCGGTCGGCTGATCCGACGGGCCGACCAGTTTGAGCGGCGCCTCGGCCTCACCGTCGCGGAAGCGGATGAAGTGCTCCTGCCCCTGGCGCCAGATGCGGACCTCCATCCACTCCGAGAGGGCATTGACCACGGCGGCGCCGACGCCGTGCAGCCCGCCCGAAACCTTGTAGCTGTTCTGGTTGAACTTGCCGCCCGCGTGCAGGCGGGTCAGCACGACCTCGGCCGCCGAGATGCCCTCCTCGGCATGGATGTCGGTCGGGATGCCGCGGCCGTCGTCGCGCACCGTCACGCTGCCGTCGCCGTTCAGGATCAGCTCCACGCGCGAGGCGAACCCGGCCTGCACCTCATCGACGGCGTTATCGACGATCTCGAAGGCCATATGATGCAGGCCCGAGCCGTCGTCGGTATCGCCGATATACATGCCGGGCCGTTTGCGGACCGCTTCGAGGCCCTTCAGGACCGAGATGGAGGACGCGTCATAAGCCTCTGATTCGGGACGCGCGCCGTCGTTGTCGGACATGCCGATGGAAGACTCCGAATGGGGTGCTGAATGACTCTAAATATATAGCCGCTACAGGGCTCCGGGCACAGGGGGCACCAGCGGCTCGGCGGCACCGAATCGGCCGTCCGGCCCCAGCCGCCCGCCGCCCGTGCGGAGCCCCTCGGCGCGGTCGGCGAGCGGGAGGAAAATCTCCGCGTCGGTGCCGGTGATCAGCACCTGGGACTCGAGCCCGAGCAGCGCCGCGAACAGGGCGGCGCGGCGCGCCGGATCGAGATGCACTGCCGGCTCGTCGAGCAGGAGCAGCGGCGCCGTCCCCCGCGCCGCGGCGACGAGCCCCGCGTGGGCGAGCACGATACCGAGCAGCAGCGCCTTCTGTTCGCCGGTGCTGGCAAGCGGCGCCGGCAGGCCGGACGCCGCCTCGGTCAGCAGCAGATCGGCGCGGTGCGCGCCGACCGCCGCGCCGCCTGCCACCGCATCGTGCTGGCGGGAGGCCGCCAGCGATCCCCGCACCCAGTCCTCCACCGCCACGGCGGGCTCGGTGGCGAGCCGCGCCGCGATGGGGCATTCGAGTGCCATCCGGGCCGGCGGGAAGCCGGCCACCGCCCCGCCTTCCATCGCCCCGTCCAGCCGCGCCACCAGGGCAGCCCGGGCCGCCGCCGCGGCCACCGCGTGACGCGCCATCTGGTCCTCCAGCCCGGCGAGCCAGGCGTGGTCGGTAGCGCCCTGGGCGAGCAGCCGCGCCCGCTCCGCCATCGCCCGCTCATGCGCGCTCAATTCGCGCGCGTGGGCCGGTTCGAGGGCGAGCACGAGGCGATCGAGGAAGCGGCGCCGTCCCGACGCGGACTCCTGGAACAGCCGGTCCATCTGCGGAGTAAGCCAGACCGCCGCCACCCGCGCGGCGATCTCCGCCTGGCTGCGCGGGCGGGCTCCGTCAAGCAGGAACACCCGGCGGTCGGCCGGTCCCTCGGGCGGCGTGCCGGTGCCGATGTCGAGCGGGCCGTCGCCGGTCAGGATCCGGGCGGCGACCGCCCAGCTTCCGCCCGCCGCGGGGCCGCGCCGCGCCAGATCGGCCATGCGCGCCCCGCGCAGGCCCCGGCCCGGGACGAGCAGCGACACCGCTTCCAGGAGGTTGGTCTTGCCGCTGCCGTTCGGCCCGAACAGCACGGTGATCCGCGCCGCCGGCCGCCAGGTGAGCGAGCGATAGGAGCGGAACTCGGTCAGGCTGAGGCGAAGGAGGCGCAGCATCGGACGGCTTCCGTCTAAGCGAAATCGCGCCCGGCGCGGGAGCGGCGGCTCGACCGACTCTCCGCCTACCTGGATGAAACCACGGCCGAGGTCACACATCGAGCGGGCGGCGGCTTCGGCGTGCTGACGACGGTTACCGTCGAGCAGCGCGGCCCGGACAGACGCATGGTCGCGCGGCAGCAATACGAGCTTCGCGACGCCGCGACCCGAGGCGCGGTGGACGGCGCGGCGGGCGCTTAGAGATATCCTGTCCCCATCTCTTGCGCGAAGCGGCCCGGGTCGCCTTCCCAGATGATCCGGGCGTGCTCCAGCACATACACGCGATCCGCGTGCGGCAGGGCGAAGGTGACGTTCTGCTCGCCGAGAAGGATGGTGATGTCGGTCGTCTCGCGCAGGCGCGTCATCGCTTTCGAGAGCTGCTCGAGGATCACGGGCGCCAGCCCCATGGTGGGCTCGTCCAGGATCAACAGGCGCGGGCGCATCATCAGCGCGCGGGCGATGGCGAGCATCTGCTGTTCGCCGCCCGAAAGCGTGCGTGCCGGCTGTCGCTCGCGCTCGCCGAGGATCGGAAAGAGGCCGAGCAGCCACGCGAGCTGGTTCTGCCGGTCGGCCGCCGCCAAATGCTGCCCGCCGAGGTCGAGGTTCTCGCGCACGCTGAGATCGCCGAACAGCTCGCGCGTCTCCGGGCATTGCACGATCCCGGCACGCGCAATGGCGGCCGGGCTGCGCCCACGCAGCGATTCGCACGCCCAGTCGATCGCCCCGCTGTATGGGACAAGGCCGGAGATGGCATTGAACAAGGTGGTCTTGCCGGCGCCGTTCAGGCCGACGACAGAGACGAACTCGCCTTCGTGCACATGCAGGGACACGTCTTGCAGCGCCTGCGCCTTGCCATACAGCACGCCGACGCCGCGCAAATCGAGCAAGGGCGTGCCGCCGCGCGCCTCGACCTCGGGCCGAGCGTGCTTCTCGATCTTGCCGCCGAGATAGACACGGCGCACCGTCTCGTTCCGCATCACCTGATCGGCGGTGCCCTCAGCGATGCGCTCGCCGAGATACATGGCGAGCACGCGATCGACCAGGGCTGCGACGCTCTTGACGTTATGATCGGCCAGCAGAACCGCGCGTCCCTCGCGGCGGAAACCGTCGATCAGCGCCGAGAAATCCGCCACCTCGGCGGGCGTCAGGCCGGCGAACGGCTCATCCACCAGCACGACGCGCGGATCGCGCGCCAGCGCCTTCGCCATCTCCATCCGGCGCAGATCGGCGAAGGGCAGCGTACCGGGGCGGCGATCCAGGACAGTTCCCAATCCGACCCGGACCGCGATCTCGTACGCGCGGCGATCGACGCCTGGCTCGGCGGCCAGCCGGAAGAGCGAGTCCGGCAGCAGCGCGAGCTTGATGTTCTCCAGCACGGTCTGCCGGTGCAGCGGGCGCGAATGCTGGAACACAATGCCGACCCCGTTCCGCGCGATCCGGTGCGTCGGCCAGCCGGCGACATCAGTGCCTTCCAGCTTGATGCGTCCGGCATTCGGGTGCTCGACCCCCATGACGAGCTTCATCACGGTGGACTTGCCCGATCCGTTCGGGCCGATCAGGCCCAGGATCTCGCCGCCCCGGATTTGAAAGCCGATGTCGCGCACCGCGACCAAGCCACCGAACCGCTTCGTCAGTCCGTCCACTTCGAGCAACGGCATGCTCATTGCCCGCGCGCCCGGAACAGCCGGCCGAGCACGCCGTCGGGGAAGAACAGGATCACCACGAGCGCGATCGCCGAAACGACGAAGGTGTTCAGTTCGCCGAGCGGGCGTAGCAGCTCGTCGAACAGGATCAGGAAGATGGCGCCGAGGATCGCGCCCACGATGGTGCGGCGACCGCCGAATACCACGGCGATGATGATCTGCACAGCGATCGAGAGATCGACCACCGTATCGACCGACGCGGTGCCCTGATAGAAGGTCAGCATTCCGCCCGCCAAACCGGAGAAGAAGGCGCTGATGCAGAACGCCGCGACGCGGAACTTGGTGACGTTGAACCCGAGCGCGGCGGCCTCCACGGGGTCCTGCCCGGTTGCCTGCAGGATCAGCCCGAGCGCGGAGCGCGAAATGCCGAACAGGATGGCGGCCGAGACCACCATGAAGCCGAACGAGTACCAATAATTGGCCTGCGCGCTGACCGAGAGCACGTCGGGTACCATCATCCCGATCTCCCCACCGGTCACGCCAGCGAAGATGACGATGCAGTCGAGCAGCAGCAGCACCGCGACCAGCGTGATCAGGCCGAAATAGGGGCCGCGCAGCCGCAAGGCGGGCAAGGCTAGCAGCAAGCCGCCGACGATCGCCGCCGCCGTGCCGCCGGCAAGCGCGAGCGGGATGCCGAGGCCCGCGTTATTGAGGAGGCCCGCACCGTAGGCGCCGAGGCCGATCAGGAAGGTCGGGCCGAAATTCACCATGCCCGCGAAGCCGAACAGTAGGTCCCAGGCCATCGCGAACACGGCGAAATAGAATGCCGTAGTGAACACGCCGAGCCAGTAGCCGCCCAGCGCGAGCGGCACGGCGGCGCCGAGGATGATCAGCGCGGCGGCGATGATCCATCCGGCGCGCGGGGTGCGTGCGGCCGATCGCGAAGGGATCGCCGCGATGGGCCGTGTCTGCGTCTGCGGCGGCGGCTGGATATCGGGCATGGTCAGCGGCGTCCGAGCAGGCCCTGCGGACGCACATAGAGCGCGGCCACCAGGATGATCAGGGCCGGGATCGGTCGCAGCGTCGGCGCGACCAGATAGGCGGTCAGCGTTTCGGCATAGCCGACGACATAGGCGGCGATCAGCGAGCCGGGCACGCTGCCCAATCCGCCCAGGATGACGATCGTGAAGGCGCTCGCCGTCAGGCTGCCCGCACTCGAGGAGCTGACGCCGAAGAACGACGCGAGCAGCACCCCCGCGAGCCCCGCCAGCACGCCGTAGATCGCCCACACGATCAGGTAGATGCGCGACAGCTCGAAGCCGAGCAGCGTCAGGCCGCGCGGATTGATGGACGCGGCGAGGAGTTGCTTGCCGAGCCGCGTGTGGTTCACCAGCAGCCACAGCAGCCCGATCGACACCCAGCACACGGCCGCGATGAGGACCTCGTTGCGCGGCGTGCGGACGCCGGCGATGCTCATCACCCCGGGCGCCATCGCCGGCAGCGTCACCGGGTTGTCGGTGAAGAGATAGTCCATCCCCACCTGGATCATGATGCCCCACAGTAGGGTCGCGGTGAGGATGAAGATTTCCTCCTCCTCGGCGGGGATGGCGCGCGACCGCTGCACCGGGCGGACCACCGCGTAATAGGTGATGAACGAGGCAACGGCGCCGCACAGCACGCCGAATGCCGCGCCGCCATAAGGCCCCGCGCCATGGTTGACCGACAGCCACCAGCCCAGCAGAGCGGCGATCAGCATGATCCCGCCATGCGCCAGGTTGAGCACGCCGCAGATGCCGAACAGCAGGGTGAACCCGATCGCCCCCAGCCCGTAGAGCGAGCTGATCGCAAATCCGTCAACAAGGATTTGGAGTGCCTTCATGCGGCCGTTCGGGCGTCAGCGGCCGGCGGCCGGATCATGCCTTCCGGCGGCCGGCCCCGCGCAACGAATGCTACTTCGCCGCCGCCTGCTGCGGCAGCTTCACGAAGGAGGGGAACTCGAGCTTGTTCGGGCAAGCCTTCGCCGGCCAGACGCAGACCTGCTTGCCGCTCTGCCACTGCACGAAGATGCCGGTCGCATAGTCCGGCCCGTAGCGCAGCGCATGAGTGAACTGGTCGTCACGCCCATAGAAGGCGTAGTGGCCGACCGTGCTCTCCATGCTGGTCTTTTCCATCTCGGCCACGATTTTGTCGGGATCGGTCGAACCGGCGCGCTTGATCGCCTCCAGGAAGGCCATCGTGCCATCATAGGCGGTGAAGCCGGTGAAGGCGGGGAAATTGTGGTACTTGTCCACATATGCCTTCTGCACGGCGAGCGTCACCGGGCTGAGCGCGATTCCCGGCGCGGCGCCGGTCTGCGTTATCACGCCCTCGGTGGCGCCGTTCGTGCTCTTCCAGAACGTGTCATTGCTCGCCTGCGCACTGATGCCGGCCATCGGGATCGGCACCTGCTGATCGTGCCACTGCACCGTCGGCTGCACTCCTACATGGGCGATGCCCATGATCATCACGTCGGGGTGCTTCGCTTCGACCTGATTGAAGATCGGCGTGAAGTCGGTCGTGTCCGGGTTGAAGTTGATGGTGTCGAGCACCTGCAATCCGACTTTCGGCAGGCATTTCTGGTAGGTTGCATCGAGCGGCTTGGTCCAATCCGCGTCCTCGCTGACGATGTCGGCCGTTTTCATGTGCAGGCCATCCACCAACATGTCCTTGGAGGAGTCGCACACCGACTGCGCGAGAATGGGCGAGGGAAACCAGCCCTCGAACATATACTTGAACTCGTTGTATTTGTCGTGGACCTGCTTGCTGATGAGGTCGCTCGCTGCCGCGGGCGTGAGCGTCGGCATGTGCAGACGCGCGGCCCAGGGTTCGACCGCGAGTGCGACCTCACTGATGAACGTCGTGATCACCGCCGCGACATGGTCCTGCTGCGCGAGCCGCTGGAACGCACGCACCGCGTCGGCGGCCGAGGAATGGTCGTCGTAGGCGATGATCTCGACCTTGCGCCCGTTGATCCCGCCTTGCGCGTTCACCTGATCGGCGGCGAGCTGCGCGCCGCGCGCGATCGGCTCGCCGACCACGGCGGAGAACTCGCTCACCACACCGATCTTGATCGGCCCCTCATCTGCCGCCCGGGCCGGGGCGGCGAGCCCGATGCCGAGGGAAATCAAAGCGGCGGCTCCGGCGCCGAGCGCCGCTGTCCGTGCGATCCTGCGTCCCATGGATGTCTCCCGTCCCCTGCGCTCCGGCGGCCTCGGGCGCTCTTCGGCGCCATGGCGGCACGCCACGCCGCTCCATACAATCCGGCGACGGGGGCGCGCGTCAATTGCGCGTGGCGGCCTTCTGGTCAGGCGGAGCCGGCGGCATTAGCCTGGCCGCATGTCCGCCCCGGTCGACCTGATCGATTGCGACGTCCACCCCGCCCCGCCGGGCATGGCCGCGCTGCTACCTCATCTCGACGAGCATTGGCGCGAGCAGGTGCTGATCCGCGGCATCGACGGGCTCGACCTCACCGCCTACCCGCCCACAACGCCGCTCGCCGCCCGCCCCGACTGGCGCCCCGCCGACGGCAAGCCGGGCAGCGATCTTGCCGCCATGCAGCGCCACGCGCTCGACCGCTTTCGCGCGCGGTTTGCCATCTGCAACACGGTCTGGGGCGCGCAAGGCACCTACAACGCCTATTTCGCGGCGGCGCTGTGCCGCGGCATCAACCGTTGGATCGCCGCCGAGTGGCTGGATAAGGAGCCGCGGCTACGCGCCTCGATCGTCGTGCCCTGGCAGGATGCCGAGCTCGCCGCCGAGGAGATCGCCCACTGGGCGGCCGACCGGCGTTTCGTGCAGGTGCAGCTCCTCGCCGCGGGCGACGCCTTGCTCGGCAAGCGCCAGTACTGGCCGATCTACGCCGCCGCGGTGAAGCACGGGCTGCCGGTCTCTATCCACGCCGGCAGCGCCTATCGCCACGCCACCACCAGCATCGGCTGGCCATCCTATTACGTGGAGGACTACGCAGCCAACGCGCAGGCGTTCCAGGGCCAGTTGCTCAGCCTGATCTACGAGGGCGTGTTCACCCGTTTTCCCGCCCTCACGGTGGTGCTCGCCGAGTCTGGGTTCACCTGGCTGCCGCCGTTCATGTGGCGCGCCAATAAAACCTGGCGGGGTGTCAGGATCGAGGTGCCGTGGGTGGATCGCGCGCCGAGCGACATCATCCGCGACCATGTGCGCTTTACCCTCCAGCCGGTCGATGCGCCGCCTGAGGACCCCGCCAAGCTGACGGCGATCCTCGAACAGATCGGCAGCGACGACGCGCTGCTCTTTTCGACCGACTATCCGCACTGGCAGTTCGATGGCGAGGACCCGCTGCCGCCGGAGCTTTCGCCTGCGCTCGCACGCAAAATCGCGATCGACAATCCCCTCGCGACCTATCCGAGGCTGAAGGAGACCGTCCAATGAACGTGGAAGTCGCCCGCGAACCCCGCCCCGTGCAGGAGACGCGCTTCGGCATCGTCGATTGCGACATTCATCCGCTGCCGCGAAAGCCCGAGGACATCACCCAGTTTATGTCGGAACGCTGGCGGAAGCACGCCGCCGAATACGGCAATTTCTTCCGCCAGCCATTCTTCGCCACCACGCCCTATCCGCGCTCGCAGCCTTATCTTTCGCGTCGGGATGCGTTCCCGCCGAACGGCGCGCCGCCGGGCAGCGATCTCGACTTCATGCGCGCCCAATTGCTCGATGCCTACGGCGTCGAGTGCGGCATGATGCAGGTGCTCTTTCCGAACGGCGGCGATCAGCGCAACCTCGAGTATGGCGCGGCGCTCTGCCACGCGATCAACGAGTGGCAGCTTGCCTATTTCTCCGACCCCGAACCGCGCCTGAAGGCGTCCTGCGTGGTAACGCAGGAGGATCCGACCGCGGCGATCAAGGAGATTGAGTTGCGCGCCGGGGACCGGCGTTTCGGGCAGGTGTTCATCTCCCCGCGCACCTTGGAGCCGCTCGGCCGGCGCCGCTACCGGCCCGTTCTGGAGGCCGTGACCGCGAACGGCTTCGCTGTCGGCCTGCACAGTTTCGGCTATAACGGCCATGCCACCCAGCCCGGCGGGCCGCCCTCCTACTATGTGGAGGAGCACCACTCGAACGTGCAAAGCGCGCAGGCGCTGATCACCAGCTTGGTGATGGAAGGCGCATTCGAGGACATTCCCAATCTGCGCGTCGTCATCATCGAGGCCGGGTTCGGCTGGGCGCCGATGCTGGCCTGGCGGCTCGACAAGCTGTGGGCGCGGATGCGCAGCGAGGTGCCGCACGTCAAGCGCCGCCCGTCCGAGTATATCCGCGAGCATGTGTGGTTCACCACTCAGCCGATGGAGGAACCGGAGCGCGCCGGGGATTTGCGCCGCATCTTCGAGTGGATCGGCTGGGAGCGCATCCTGTTCGCGACCGACTATCCGCACTGGGATTTCGACGATCCCCGCACCGCGATCCCGATCCGCCTCAGCGAGCAGGAACGGCGGATGGTGTTCCGGGACAATGCGGTTGCGCTGTACGGCTTGCAGGAGATGGCGGCTGCTTGACGCTCCAGTCTGCCCGGTTCCGAATGCTTAGCGGCGATTTTTGTCGTCATGGCCGGGCCGAGCCCGAGCATGACGATGCAGATCCGAGCCAGGACTCGGAGTTTTGCCGGTCAGCAATGGGCCAATTCCGAGCATGATGGATGAAACCTGCCGTCCCCGGAGCCCCGCCATGCCCTACACCCCGCCGCCGCACATCACGCAACATTGGCAACTGACCAAGCCCGCAGCCTCGGGACGCAAGGGAATCGTCGTTAGCCAGTCCCGCGATGCGGCGCTGGCCGGGGTCGCGGTGCTGGACGCCGGCGGCAACGCGATCGACGCGGCGGTGGCGACGGCGCTCGCGCTCGCCGCCGTCGAGCCCTGGAACTCCGGCCTTGGCGGGATCGGCTTCGCGCTCGTGCATCGCGCCGGCGAGCCGCGCGCCGAGGTCGTCGATTTCGGCCCGGTGGCGCCACGCGGCCTCGATCCGTCCCGCTTCAAGCTTACCGGCCGCATGGTTCAAGACCTGTTCGCCTGGCCGGAGGTGGAGGGCGACGTCAACATCCACGGCCCCCTTTCCTTCGCCATCCCGTCCTCGACCGCCGGCTACGAGGCGATGCACCGCCGCTGGGGCCGGCTGCCGCTTGCCGACGTCATCGCGCCCGCCATAGCGCTGGCCCGCCGCGGGCTGCCGCAGGATTGGTTCACCACGCTGAAGGTGGCGAGCTCGGCCGCGGTGCTGCGCCTCTATGACGAGAGCCGGCGCATCTATCTGCCGAACGGGCTGCCGCCCATCGCGCCCTATCAGGGCACGCCAGGCTTTTTTCGCTTGGGCCGCCTGCCGGAGACGCTGGAGCATCTCGGCAAGGCGGGACTACGCGACCTCTATCAAGGCGACATCGCCGCGAGCATCGCCGCCGACGTGCAGGCCCTCGGCGGCGTGCTGTCGGCGGACGATCTGCGGAACTGCCAGGCGCGCTTCTACCCCGCCGTGGAAACGTCGTGGCGCGGCAACACGCTGCAACTCACCGGCGGGCTCACCGCGGCGCCGACGCTGATGCGCGTGCTCGAGCGCATGAGCGAGGCGCCGTACGAGGGCGCGCGGCCCGGCGCCGCGTGGTTCGTCGCGCTCGCGCGCGCCATGAAAGCGGCCTATGCCGAACGCCTCGCCGGCCTCGGTGACGTGGAGGCGGCGAGAAAGGACACCTGTACCACGCACCTCACCGTCTGCGACGCGGACGGCACGGTGGTCGCAATGACCTCCACGCTGCTTTCCTCGATGGGCAGCCGCGTCGTGCTGCCGGGTTCCGGCGTGCTGCTCAACAACGGCGTCATGTGGTTCGATCCCCGCCCCGGACAGCCCAACTCGATCGCGCCCGGCAAGCGGCCGCTCACCAACATGCTGCCCGTAATCCTGAAGAAAGACGGCAGGCCCTGGATCGCGGGCGGCGCCTCGGGCGGGCGGCGCATCATGGCGGCCGTGTTCCAGACGCTCACCTTCGCCGCCGATTTCGGCATGGCGCTCGAGGACGCGGCGCATTTCCCGCGCATTGATGTGTCGGGACCGGCCTCCGTCAGCGTCGATCGCCGCATGGCGGCCGCGGTGATCGCCGCGCTGGAACAGGAAGGGCCGACGGAGCTGGTGGAGCACGGCGCCATGCCGATCAACTTCGCCTGCCCGAATCTGATTCAGCTTCAGCCGGACGGCACGCGAACCGGCATCAGCGACGCCGCCTCACCCTGGTCGGCGGCGGTCGCGCAAGGAGCCGCCTCGGCGCAATAGACATTTGGGGGGTCATTGCGAGCTTCGCGCCAGCGGCGCGAGGCAATCCCCTGCCCAACGTGCTTCGGGCGCGTGGCAAGCTGTGGACCGTTCGGCGTCAAACATCCGCTGTCGCGCCTACAGGCGCCCGTAGCGATCCTCGATCCGCACGATGTCGTCCTCTCCGAGATAAGGGCCGGAGCCAACCTCGATCAGCGCGAGCGGAATTTTGCCGGGGTTTTCCAGGCGGTGGACGGTGCCGAGCGGGATGTAGATGCTTTCGTTCTCCTGCAGGAGCAATTCTTCCTCGCCGCGCGTCACCAGCGCGCTGCCGGTGACGACAACCCAATGTTCGGCGCGATGAAAATGTTTTTGCAGGGAGAGGCGCTGGCCCGGTTTCACCACCAGCCGCTTCACCTGGAAGCGTTCTCCGCGCGTGAGGATTTCGTAGAACCCCCAGGGCCGATAGACGCGGTTGTGGATCACCGCCTGCGCGCGGTTCTCCGCGCGCAGGCGTTCCACCACGCGCTTCACGTCCTGCGCGTGGTCGCGGTGCATCGCCAGCACCACGTCGTCGGTCGCCACCACCACCGCGTCGTCCAGACCGACGACGGCGGTCAGCCGCCCGTCGGTGCTGCGCACGTAGCAGTTGCGCGCGCCCTCCAGCACCGTGTCGCCGAACGCGACGTTGCCGGCGGCATCCTTGGCCGCCGCGTCCCACAGGGCGTTCCAGCTCCCGACATCGGACCAGCCGATATCGGCCGGGATCACCGCGACCCGCGTGCTGCGCTCGATCACCGCGTAATCGAGGCTGATCGAGGGACTGTCGCGAAAGGCGCCGGGCTCCAGGCGGGAGAAATCGAGATCGGCGGTCCGGCCCGCCACCGCCCGGCGCACCGCCTCCAGCACCTCGGGCGCGTGGGCCGCCATCTCCTCGATCAAGGTCCGGGCGGAAAAGACGAACATCCCGGAGTTCCAAAGGTGCCGGCCGGAAGCGACGAAACCCGCCGCCGTGGCGGCGTCCGGCTTCTCCAGAAACCGCGCCACGTCGTGCACGCCCTCGGCAAGCGGCAGCGGTCCGCCGGTTTCGATATAGCCATAGCCGGTCTCGGGCGATGTGGGCCGCATCCCGAACAGCACGATCCGCCCGGCCTCCGCGGCCGATTTCGCCGCGCTCAGGTGCGCGTGCAGCCGCTTGAGGTCGGTGATCGCGTGATCGGCGGGCATGATCCAAAGGATCGTCGCCGGATCATCCTCCGCCGCCAGTAGCGCCGCCGCCGCCACGGCTGGCGCGCTGTTGCGGCCTTCGGGTTCGAGCAGGATGCGCGCGCCTTCGACGCCTGCTTCCCGAAGCTGTTCGGCTATCAGGAACCGGTGCTCCTGGTTGCACACCGCGATCGGCGGCGCGAAACCGGGGCCGCTGGCGCGCAGCGCCGTCTCCTGCACCATCGTCTTGTCGCTGAGCAGCGGCCAAAGCTGCTTCGGATAGCTCTCCCGCGACACCGGCCAGAGCCGCGTGCCGGAGCCGCCGGAAAGAATGACGGGCTGGATCACCTCACGCCGCCCGCGTCAGGCGCTTCATCAGCGCCGACACGCGGTGCCGGCGCAACTCGCTGCGGGCCTTCGCATCCGTCGTCATGTAATTGAGCTGGATCGTGTAGCGCGGCCCGGTGAACACCTTGTGGCCGTGCCAAGTGTTGGGCCCGTTCGGGAACACGAGCAGGGTGCCGTTCACCGGCGGCACCTCCACCGCGAAATCCTCCAGATCGTCGGGCCCGCGCAGCAGCCGCAAGCATCCTTCGTGACGGGCGAAGGCGTCCGTCTCCAGGTTGAGGTAAAGCAGCACCGTCACTCTCTTGGCGGCGGAATCGGTGTGGATGTGCCCGTCCCGCGCCGTGGTGTAGCCGCGCAGGGTCGCCATGGTCGGCGCGTCGGTGAGGTCGAGCCCGAAACGCTCGGCGATCGCCTGCCGAAGCCGCGGACCCTCCATCTCCGCGGCCAATGCCTGCGCGGCCGGGCCGAGGCGCAGCGCCCCGATTGGGAACGAGCCGCGCTGGCCGAGCGGTGGGAGGTCCGCCAGGATCCGACGTAGATCCGCGGGAGGCACGAAGTCCCTGACCACCACGTGCGGGAACGGATCCCGCGCGACGGGCGCATTTCGCAAGGCGGCGTAGTCCAGCTCGATCATCGGGCACTCCGGCAACCGCGCCGCTTTAGCACGGATTACCCGCCGTTGAACCCGTGGGCGATCCGCGCTAGGTGCGCCGCCCGATGGACGCACAGGCCGCCCAACAAGCAGCGACGCGGGCGGCCGGGCCGTTGCCGGCCTACCGCGCCCTGGTGGCAATGGGAAAGCTCGAGCCGGACGCGGCGCAGGCGCTGGCGGCCGAGCGGTTGCAGGCGCTCTGGACACGGCTGCGCTCCTATGACCCGCCGCCGCAGCCGGCGAACGGCAGCGGGCTGATCGCGCGGCTGCTGCGGCGCAAGCCGGTCGACGAAACGCCGGGCGGGGAGCGTCCGAACGGACTCTATCTCGTGGGCGACGTGGGCCGCGGCAAGTCGATGCTGATGGACTTGTTCTTCGAGTCGGCCCAGGTGCCGCGCAAGCGGCGCGTGCATTTTCATCAATTCATGCAAGAGGTCCACGTCCGCATCCACGCCTGGAAGCAGGCCAATCCAGAGGGCAGTGATCCGATCCCGCCGCTTGCGGATGCCATCGCGGCCGAATCGGCGCTGCTCTGCTTCGACGAGTTCCAGGTGAACGACGTGGCGGACGCGATGGTGCTCGGCCGGCTGTTTCAGGCCCTGTTCGACCGCGGCATCGTGGTGGTGGCGACCTCGAACACGCGGATCGACGATCTGTTCAAGGGGCAGCCCGGCCGCGATGCCTTCCTGCCGTTCATCGAACTGCTGAAGTCGCGGCTCGACATGCTGCAAATGGATGCCGCGCGCGACTTCCGCCGCCACCGGATGCGCGGCATGCAGACCTGGCACGTGCCGGCCGATGCGCGGGCGGAGCGCGCGCTCGATGTGGCGTTCGAGGAGCTAACCGACGGGGCGGTGCCGAATCCCGAGGTACTGATCGTGTCCGGGCGGCGGCTTGTGGTTCCAATCGCCGGCAAGGGCGTCGCGCGCTTCGATTTCGCCGCACTCTGCGGAACGGCGCTCGGGCCCGGCGACTACCTCGCGATCGCGACCCACTATCACACGCTGATCCTGGACGGCATCCCGCGCCTCAGCCCGGACAATTACGACGAGGCGCGGCGCTTCATCACGCTGATCGACACGCTCTACGAGCACCGGGTGAAGCTGCTCGCCTCCGCCGCGGCAATGCCGGATCAACTCTATCAGCGCGGCGAGAACGCGCGCATGTTCGAGCGCACCGCCTCGCGGCTGGATGAGATGCAAGGCAGCGAGTGGCTGGCGATGGAACACCTAACCTGATCGAGGCACGCTGACCAGGGAGCCGGCAGCGCCGCCGTCCTGCCGCGAATGCCCCGCCAGCGCGCCGGTCCGGCCCGATGTAGGGGAGCGTGCATCTCTCGTAGCGCACCGAAGGCGCGTGCGGGGTGCGAACGGCGTGGCGTTCGATGATAGCATGCAGGCACAGCGCCCGGTCGGCGGCCTCACGCGAGGCGCCGGAGCCGTCTTTGCCGGACGCCATGGAGGAGAAGCGACCGTCGTGCTGTCCTTCCGCCGTCCCGTCGGACCTGCTTCGCCGCGAGTCAACGTTCTGACGCTCCTGCTGACGCTGGTGCTGGCCGGCTGCGCGGGCGCTGACCCGGCTCTCTCCTGCGCCACCCCGGTTCGGGTAGCCACTGTACCGCTTGACGTGATTAGCTCGTTGCCAACGGTTCAGGCGACGATTTCCGGTGCCTCGGTGCGGCTGTTGCTCGATACGGGCGCGGCGCGCAGCCTGCTCGGCAGCGCCGCCGTGCAGCGGCTCGGGCTGCGGCGCGACCGGTTCGCGGGCGAGCGTGTGGCTGGCGTTGGCGGCGGCGTCTCCGCGGCGCTGAACGCCATCACCGGCACGATCGTGCTCGGGGGCGCCGAGCTCGACCAGCCGGAGATGGCGGTAGCGCCGGTCAATATCCCGGTGGACGGGTTGCTCGGCGCCGATTTCTGGCTGCGCTACGACGCCGACCTCGACCTGCCGCACCGGCGCCTGACGCTCTATGAGGCAAGCCCCTGCCCGCGTGCCGCCGCGCCCTGGCGCGGGCCCTCGGTCCGGCTCCAGGGCTTCGAAGACGCGCCGCCCAATCGGCTGCTGCTGCCGATCCTGCTGGACGGGATCGAGGCGCGGGCGGCGTTCGACACCGGCGCGCAGGCAAGCTCGGTCGCGCTGCGGCTGGCCGCGCGCTTCCCGCCGCCGCCGGGCGGCTGGCAGGCCGTGCATGTGCGCGGCGTCAACGGGGCGGCGCGCGTGTTGCCGGCGCGGCGCTTCGCGCGGCTGCAAATCGGCGAGCTCGTGTATGCCGACTGGCTGATGCCGGTGCTGCCGCTGCCGCCCGGACCGATCGAGGCGCTGGTCGGCGAGGATCTGCTGCACGGCTGCCGGACCTGGTTCTCGTTCAGGGCGCGGCAGGTTTTCGTCGCCGCCGCGCCCGGAGATGTGCTTGCCTGCCGCCGGAGCGGGCCATAGACGCGCCCTTGCAACGGACGGAGCGGCGGCATGTGCGGGGTGGCGGGCATTTTCGCGTTGGACGGCCCGGCCGATATCGACGCGGCGCTCCTGCGCCGGATGACCGGCGCGCTCGCCCATCGCGGACCGGACGGTGAGGGGTTCCATGTCGAACCCGGGCTCGGCCTCGGCAGCCGGCGGCTGATCCTGGTCGATCCCGAAGGCGGCGCGCAGCCGATTTATAACGAGGACGGCTCGGTCGTCATCGTCTTTAACGGCATGATCTACAACTTCCCGGCGCTGATGGAGGAGCTGCGCCGGCTCGGCCACCGTTTCCGTACGCGCTGCGACACCGAGACGGTGGTGCATGCGTGGGAGGCATGGGGGCCGGCGTGCCTCGACCGTCTCGACGGGCCGTTCGCCTTCGCGCTCTGGGACCGCGCGCAAGGGACGCTGTTTCTCGCCCGCGACCGCATGGGCAAGAAGCCGCTTTACTACTCCCTGCTGCCGGACGGGCGGTTCGTGTTCGGCTCCGAACTCGCGGCCCTCGCCCCGGTCGGCGGCATCGACCGCAGGCTCGATCCGTGCGCGATCGAGGATTATTTCGCCTTCGGCTACATCCCCGATCCGCGCACGATCTGCCGCGGCATCGCGCGGCTCGGCGCGGCCGAGTGCCTGTTGCTGCGGCGGGGCGAGCCAGTCGGCGCGCCGCGGCGCTACTGGCGACCGGCGATCACGCCCCTCGCTGTCGGCGAGGCGGATGCGGTGGCCGAGCTGACGGAACGCCTGACAGCGGCGACCGAGGCGCGGCTGATCGCGGACGTGCCGCTTGGCGCGTTCCTTTCCGGCGGGGTCGATTCCTCCGGGGTGGTGGCGATCGCCGCCGGGCTGCGAAGCGAGCCGCTCGACACGTTCACCATAGGCTTCGAGGGCGCGGAGGACGAAACGCCCTATGCGGCGATGGTTGCCGAACGCTACGGCACGCGTCAGCACAATGAGCGCGCGGCGTCGATCGACATGATCGAGGCGGCGCGCAACCAGGGACGTATTTACGGCGAGCCGTTCGGGGACCAGTCGGCGGTGCACACTTACGTCGTGTCCCGGCTCGCGCGGCGGCACGCCACGATCGCGCTCTCGGGCGATGGCGGTGACGAGGCCTTCGCCGGCTACCGGCGCTACCGTTTCCATCAGATGACTGAGGCGGCGCGGCGCTATTTGCCGCCGGCGGTTCGGCGCGGCGTGGTCGGCCAGCTTGCGCGCCTCTATCCAAAGCTCGACCAAGCGCCGCGCTGGCTGCGCGCCAAGGCGACCCTGACCGAACTCAGCCTCGATAGCGCCCTCAGTTACTTCCGCACCATCGCGCGCGTGCAGGACGAACGGAGGCGCGGGCTGCTGGCCGCGCCGCTGGTCGCGGAACTCGACGGCTACGATCCCTCGGCACGCATCGCCGCCTTGATGGCGGAGGCCGGGACCGACGATCCGCTGGCGCAGGCGCAATATGCCGACCTGCCGACCTGGCTCTCGGGTGCGATGCTGGTGAAGGTCGATCGCGCCAGCATGGCGAACTCGCTCGAGGTGCGGGCGCCGTTGCTCGATCACAGGCTGGTGGAGTGGGGCATGTCGCTGCCGGCACGGCTCAAGCTGCGCCACGGCGCGGGCAAGTACGTGCTCAAGCAGGCGCTGGCGCCGAAGCTGCCGGCGGCCCTCTTGAACCGGCCGAAGCAGGGATTCTCCATGTCGATCGCCGGGCTGCTGCGCCAGGAGCAGGAGCGGGTGCGCGGGCGCGTGCTGTCGCCCGCGATGCTGGATTCTGGCCTGTTCGACCGGCGCGGGCTCTGCCGGATGCTGGATGAGCATCTGTCCGGCCGGTTCGACCATTCGATGCCGCTCTGGCTGCTGCTGGTGTTCGAGGGGTTCCTCGCCGGCGACGCGATGCGGGGGCCTGCCCCGGCGGACGCGCGGGCGGGCGTGCCGGTGCGGGCGTAGGGGACGCTAAGTTCCCCCTTCCGCAAGGGGAAGGCAGGACTCAGATCTTCAAAGCTCCCCTGCCTCCTCGAGCACCCGCCGCGCACGCCGCTCGTCTTCCTCCGCGACCGCGAGCCGGCGGGGGATCGCGCCGATGCTGCCTTCGATGGCGGCGGCGTGCTGATCGAGCACTGTGCAGGCAATGCCGGCATCCTCCAGCAGCGAGGCGAGGAAGGACAGCCGCACCGGATCGTTCGATGTTATAACGCTTCGCACCAGCCCCGCTCGCTCCTCGCCTTGACCCTGTTTCGGGCGCGGCCGATATGGTGGCCGTGGCCGCCGAACTTGCAAGCCGGGAGACGACGCTGGGCGACGCCCCCTTGACGGAACCGGCCGCCGCGAACGAGGACGCGCTTGCCGAGCTGGCGGCGCTGGTGTGTGCCGATCTCGAAGCGACCAACCGGCTGATCGTCGCGCGCATGGAAAGTCCCGTGGCGCTCATTCCCCAGCTTGCGGCGCACATCGTCGCAGCGGGCGGCAAGCGGCTGCGCCCGCTGCTCACGCTCGCTGCGGCCCGCCTCTGCGGCTATGCCGAGGGCAGCCGGCACGTCGCGCTCGCGGCCTGCGTGGAGTTCATCCACACCGCGACCCTGCTGCACGATGACGTGGTGGATGAGAGCGCCCTGCGGCGGGGGCTGGCGTCTGCCAACGCGGTGTTCGGCAACAAGGCCTCTGTCCTCGTGGGCGATTTCCTGTTCGCCCGCGCCTTTCAGATCATGGTGGCCGATGGCTCGCTGAAGGTGCTCGGCATCCTGTCGCAAGCCGCTGCGACCATCGCCGAGGGCGAAGTGCTGCAACTGGCGACGCAGAACGACCTTTCGACCTCGGAGGCACGCTATCTCGACGTGATTCGTGGCAAGACCGCGGCTTTGTTCGCCGCCGCCTGCCAAGTGGGCGCGGTGGTGGCCGAGCGCCCCGAGCTGGAAGAACAGGCGCTGGCCGAGTTCGGGATGAATCTCGGCATTGCTTTCCAGCTCGTGGACGACGCGCTGGATTACGCGGCCGATCAGGCCCGGCTCGGCAAGACCGTGGGCGATGACTTCCGTGAGGGCAAGGTTACCTTGCCGGTGCTGGCCGCCTACGCGGCGGCAGACGAGGCGGAGCGCGCATTCTGGCGCCGTGCCGTCGAGGAGGGCGAGCAGACCGAGGCCGATCTCGATCATGCGCTGGCGCTGATGGCGCGGCACGGCGCGATCGGGCTGACGCTCGACCGGGCGGCCGCCTATGCGCGCGCGGCCCAGCGGGAGCTGGCGGTTTTTCCACCCTCGCGCTTCCGCGCCGCGCTGCACGAGGTTGCCGACTACACGATCCGGCGGGCGCGATGAACCGAACGTCGCCCTCACAAGGCGCGCGCTGCGCGCCGGCCCCTCCCGCGCGCGGGAGACGCGCGGGGGGCGCCTCGGGCGGGCAGTCTTGCCGGCGACTGGCCCCTCTGCTAAGGCCGCGCCTCCTAATTTGCAGCTTTGTGACAGCCCATCCCCGCGAGGCGGGACGCGCGGGCGTCAGTCGTTTCGGAAAGGCGTGACCTATGGCCGTCCCCAAGAGAAAGACCTCGCCCTCGCGGCGCGGCATGCGGCGCAGTCACCATGCGTTGCGGGCCGAGGCCACCGCCGAGTGCCCGAATTGCGGCGAGCAGAAGCGCCCGCATCATGTCTGTCCGCATTGCGGACACTATGGCGGCCGCGAGGTAATCGCTGCCGAGAAGGTCAAGACCGCCGTCCGGGTCTGACCGCCGCAACAGCGCGACCCATGCGGGCCTGACATGGCGGCCGGGAGCTTCACGCTGGCGGTTGACGCCATGGGGGGCGATCACGCGCCGGAGGCCGTGCTGGATGGACTCGAACTCGCCGCCGTGCGGCATCCCGAGGCGAGCTTCCTGCTGGTCGGCGACGAGGCGCGGATCGGGCCGATGCTGGCTTCGCGCAAGCGCGCTGCCGCGTGCTGCACCGTCCGCCATGCGCCCGAGGTGATCGCGGGCGACCTGAAGCCGAGTGCTGCGCTGCGCGTCCGCAACGCCTCGATGCGGGTGGCGATCGAGGCCGTTGCCGCGGGTGAGGCGGCGGGGGTGGTGAGTGCCGGCAATACCGGCGCGCTGCTCATGCTGGCGCAGGTCGTGCTTCGCACCTTGCCAGGAATCGGCCGCGCGGCTTTGGCTGCGATCGGGCCGTCGGCGCGGGGGGACACGGTGCTGCTCGATCTCGGCGCCAACGTGCTATGCGATGCACGCAACTTGGTGGAGTTCGCGGTGATGGGCGACGTGTTCGCACGCACCGTGCTCGGCCTCACCGCGCCGACCATCGGGCTTCTGAACGTCGGCAGCGAGGACCAGAAGGGCGATGACCAGGTGCGCGAGGCGGCCGAGGTGCTGCGCCGGAGCCCAATCGCGGCGCAATTCCACGGTTTCGTGGAAGGCCACGACATCGCGGCCGGCACCACCGACGTCGTCGTGACGGATGGTTTCACCGGCAATGTGGCGCTCAAGACCGGCGAGGGCGCGCTCCGCCTGATCTTCGGGCTTTTGAGGCAGATTTTCCGCGGCTCGCTGGCCGGGCGGATCGCCTATCTCTTGGTGCGGCCCGGGCTGGATCGGCTGCGCGAATGGCTGGATCCGGCGCGCTATAACGGCGCGGTGCTGCTTGGGCTGAACGGGGTGGTGGTGAAATCGCACGGCAGCGCCGAGGCCGAGGCGTTCGCGCACGCGGTGGACGTCGCAATCGACATGGTCACGCACCGCTTCAACGACCAGATTCGCGCCGGGCTGACCCGGCTGGCAGCCGAGGCGGCCGAGCCCGGCGCGGCGCCGTTGGCGGCCACTGCATCGTAACGGGACGCAAACAGCTCATGCGAAGCCTTCTTGCCGGGGTCGGCGGCTACCTGCCGGCGCGGATCGTGACCAACGACGAGCTGGCGGCGCGTGTGGATACGTCGGATGCCTGGATCCGCGAGCGTACCGGCATCCGCCAGCGCCATGTCGCCGCCCCGCACGAGACCTGCGCCTTCATGGGCGCCGAGGCGGCGCGTGCGGCCCTGTCGCAAGCAGGCGCCACCGCGGAGGACGTGGACGCGGTCGTGCTCGCCACCAGCACGCCTGATCAGGCTTTTCCGGCCACCGCGCTGCGCGTGCAGCACGCGCTCGGAGTGAAGCGGGGTTTCGGCTTCGATCTGTCGGCGGCCTGCGCCGGATTCATTTACGCGCTCGCCCTCGCCGACGACATGATCCGCGCCGGCCGCGCGGCGGGCGTGCTGGTGATCGGCAGCGAGATCTATTCGCGCATCCTGAACTGGCAGGATCGCACGACCTGCGTGCTGTTCGGCGACGGCGCTGGGGCGGTGTTTCTGCGTGCCGCGCCCGACGCCGCGAGCGCCGCCGCGCCCGGCGTGCTGTCGACGCACGTGCACGCGCAGGGCGGCTTGGGCGACATTCTTTACGTTGACGGCGCGGTGGGGCGGCCCGACCGGCCCGGGCATCTGGTGATGAACGGGCGCGAGGTGTTCCGCCACGCGGTGCTGCGCCTCGCCGAAGCGGTGGACGAGGCGATGGCGGCGAACGGGCTCCGGCGCAGCGACATCGACTGGCTGGTGCCGCACCAGGCCAATCTCCGCATCATCGAGGCGATGGGTCGGCGGCTCGACCTGCCGCCCGAGCGCGTGGTGATCACGGTCGATCGCCACGCCAACACCTCGGCGGCCTCGGTGCCGCTCGCGCTCGCCGAGGCGGTGAACGACGGCCGTATCCGCCGCGGCGACCTCGTGCTCCTGGAGGCACTGGGCGGCGGGCTGACCTGGGGCTCTGCGCTGGTGCGGATGTAGCGCCGGGCGCACGCCCCTGGCCAAGCGAGACCTCGCTGTTAGAACAAGCTGCGACGCTCCAAGGAGAAAGTGCCGATGCTCGATGTCGCCTTCGCCGCGCCCGAACTGCCGTCCTCGGGGGCGCTTGTTCTGCTGATCGCCGAGGAGGCCGCACCCTCCGGGATATGGCAGCAAGCGGATCAGGCGACCGGCGGCGCGATCGGGCGGGCGCTGGCAGCGGCCGAGTTCAAGGGGGCCAAGGGAAAGACCTGCACGATCCTTGCGCCGGGTGCCGGCCTCTCGCGCGTCATCGCCGTCGGCCTCGGCAAGCCTGCCGACACCAGCCGGCGCGTCTTGGAGGAGGCGGGCGGCCATGCCGCCGCGGCGCTTCTCCGCGAGCCCGCCATCGCCATCGCCGCCGACGGGCTGAGCGGCGCGGAGGCGGCGCAGGTGGCGATGGGGGCGGCGCTGCGCGCCTATCGCTTTGATCGTTACCGGACCAGGGAAAAGGAAGAGGAGAAGCCGCGGCTCGCGCGCGCCGCCGTGCTGTCCGGCGAACGCGGCGCGGCTGAAGCGGCGTGGGCGAAGCTGCGCCCCGTCGCCGACGGCGTGTTCCTGGCGCGCGACCTCGTCACCGAGCCGCCCAACGTGCTCAATCCGGCCGAGATGGCGGAGCGCACGCTGAAGCTGCGCGCGCTGGGCCTGGAGGTGGAAGTGCTTGGACCGCAGGAGATGCGCCGGCTCGGCTTCGGCGCGCTGCTCGGCGTCGCCCAGGGCAGCGTGAACGAGCCGCGCATGGTGGTGATGCGCTGGAACGGCGCGGGCGGAACCGAAAAGCCCGTGGCCTTCATCGGCAAGGGCGTGACGTTCGACACCGGCGGCATCAGCATCAAGCCGGCCGGCGGCATGGAGGACATGAAGTGGGACATGGCGGGCTCGGCGACCGTGGTCGGGCTGATGGCCGCGCTCGCCGGGCGCAAGGCGAAGGTCGATGCGGTCGGGCTGGTGGGTTTGGTCGAGAACATGCCGTCCGGTTCGGCGCAGCGGCCGGGCGACGTGGTGAAGACCTATTCCGGGCAGACGGTGGAGGTGATCAACACCGACGCCGAGGGACGCCTCGTGCTGGCGGACGTGATTTGGTACTGCCAGGAGAAGTTCGCGCCGAAATTCATGGTGAACCTCGCCACCTTGACGGGCGCGATGATCGTGGCACTCGGCCATGAGCACGCCGGCCTTTTCAGCAACAACGACGAGCTGGCGGAGAACCTGATCGCGGCGGGCAAGGCAACCGGCGAGCGGCTGTGGCGGATGCCGCTCGACGAGGCCTATGACCGGCAGATCAAGTCCGACATCGCCGACATGAAGAATGTCGGCGGAAGGCCGGGCGGCGCGATCACCGCTGCGCAGTTCCTGCAACGCTTCGTCAACAACGTGCCCTGGGCGCACCTCGACATCGCCGGCACCGCCTGGGCGAGCAAGGACAGTCCGGTGACGCCCAAGGGCGCGACGGCATTCGGCGTGCGCCTGCTCGAGCGGATGGTCGCCGACAAATACGAAGCGCGCTGAGCGGCCCCGCGGTGGCGGAGATCGGGTTTTACCACCTGACCCGCACGGGGCTGGAACGCGCGCTGCCGAGGCTGCTGGCGCGCACGCTGGAGGCGAAGGAGCGGGCGTTCGTGCTGTGCGGCGAGGCGGAGCGGATCGGCGCCGTCAGCGCCGCGCTGTGGGGCGCGGAGGCGGCGTGGCTGCCCCACAATGCCGGCCCGGACGATGATCCGCCGCTGCAGCCGATTTGGCTCGGCGTCGAGGACGCGCCGCCGCCCAACGGAGCGCGATATCTGTTCCTGGTGGCTGGCGCGGAGAGCGGGCGGCTGGATGCGTTCGCCCGCGTATTCGACCTGTTCGACGGCCGCGACGAGGCGGCGGTCGCGGCGGCCCGGCAACGCTGGACGGCGGCGAAGGCGGCCGGCCATGCGCTGACTTATTGGAAGCAGACCGAGCGCGGCGGGTGGGAGAAGGCGGGGTGATCGTGGTTCAGCGCCGTCCGAGCACCTCCGGGTTCATCACTCGCATTGGCTTGCCGTCCAGGAAGGCGAGCGCGTTCTCGACGCTTTCGGGATAGAACTGCGCCCAGACCTCCTTCACGCCGTAGCCGAGATGCGGCGTGAGCACCGTGTTGGGTGCGCTGCGGAGCGGATGGCCGGGCGGCAGCGGCTCCTGGTCGTATACGTCGAGCCCGGCGGTGATCCGCCCGGAGCTCACCGCATCCAATAGCGCGGCTTCATCGACGATCGGGCCGCGCGAGGTGTTCACCAGCACGGCCCCGGGCTTCATGCGCGCAAGCTCGGCGCGGCCGATCAGGCCGCGCGTGCGATCGGACAGCACGAGATGGATACTGATAGCATCCGACCGCTCCAGCAGCTCCTCTTTCGAGCGGGCCAGCGTGGCGCCAGCGGCTGCCGCCTTTTCTTCGGTGAGGTTCTGGCTCCAGGCGAGGAGCGGCATCCCGAGCGCCTGGCCGTAGCGGGCCATGCGCGATCCGATCCGCCCGAGCCCGAGCAGGCCTAGCGTCTTGCCGTCCAGCACCGAGCCCACCGGTACGCCGCGCTGAAAGCCGCCGGCGCGGATGGTCGCGTCGCCCGCCGGCAGGCCGCGGAAGCAGGCGATCAAGAGGCCGAGCGCGATCTCGGCGGTGGCGGCGAGGCCGGGGCCGCTGCCGGTGTTGCAGACGACGATGCCGCGCTCGGTCGCCGCCGCCATGTCGAGCGAGAGCGTGCGTGCGCTGGTGGTGCCGAGCATCTTGAGCTTCGGCAGCCGGCGCAGCAGGCTGCCGGTGAAATGCGTGCGCTCGCGCATCGCGAGCAGGATGTCGAATTCCGCCAGCGCGGCGGCGGCGGCCTCTTCGCTCGCAAAGGCCTCGGCGAAGAAGGTCACTTCCGCCCGTGCCTCGAGCTTGCTCCAATCGGCGGATTGGCGGGCGACGCCCTGCCAGTCGTCCAGCACTGCGATCTTGACCATGCGCTGCTCCTTCCCCGCGCTTCAGGCTGGAACCGCTCGGGTTTGTGTGCAAGACCAGGCGGGGGGAATTTCATCAGGGATTGCGATGAGCGAGACGGTCGAGCACGCGCGGGAAGGGATCGCGGAAGCGCACGAGGCCCACGCGCATGGCGATGCCGAAGCACGCTGGATCGCCGTGATCATCGCGGTGCTCGCCGCCTTGCTGGCGCTGTGCGAGATGGGCGAGAAGACCGCGCTCGCGACCTGGATGACAACGCACATTTCGGTCTCGGACGACTATAATTTCTACCAGGCCAAGAATCTGCGCGCCGCCGTGCTGGGCAGCGAGATAGACATGCTGCAAAGCCTGCCCAATCAAAGCGATCCGGCGATCCAGCAGAGGATCGAGGCGGCGAAGCAGCAGCAGGCGCGGTTGCGCGACGACGACCGCACGCAGGGCATGAAGCAGTTGCTGGCCCTGGCCGAGCAGGAGAAAACGACGCGCGAACGCTACGAACACTTGACCCATCACCTCGAGACGGTGGTGGGCGGCCTGCAGATCGCGATCGTGCTGGCCTCGGTTTCGATCGTGACGCGGATGCGCTGGCTCGCCCGGGGCGGGTTCGCGCTGGGGTTGGCGATGGCGGTTTACGGCGGACTGTTGTGGACCGGGGTGGTGTGAGGGGGGCAGGATCGGACCGCCACAAGCCGGGGGACGACCGCGGTGAGCAGGACCGACGACGATAGGCCGGCGCCGCACGCGCGCCGCTTCCGCTCCGCCACGATCTACGAGGGCCTGATCCGCTCCACCACGCGGAGCTTCCTGTATGGGCTCGGGCAGGACGAGGCGGAGATCGCACGCCCGCACCTCGCGGTGATCCACACCGGCGGCGAGATGAGCCCGTGCAACACCTCGCTCGCGGAGCAGGCACGGCACGCCAGTACCGGCATCTATGCCGCCGGCGGGATGCCGCACGAATGCCCGGTCGTGTCCGTCTCCGACGGCCTCAGCATGGCGCATAGCGGGATGCGCTTCTCATTGATTTCGCGCGAGCTGATTGCCGACAGCGTCGAGGCCGTTGTCCGCGCCCATCAGTTCGACGGTATTTTCGGCCTTGGCGGCTGCGACAAGAACCTGCCCGGCCTGATGATGGGCATGGTCCGCTGCAACGTTCCCGCCCTCTTCCTGCACGGCGGAGCGGCGCTGCCCGGCCGCGTCGGCGGGCGCGACGTCAACGTGATCGACACCTACGAGGCGATTGGCGGCGTGCTTGCCGACCGCATGGAAGGCGCTGCGCTGACGCGCTTGGTCCGCTTTTGCCTGCCGACCTCGGGATCCTGCCCGGGACAGTTCACTGCCAACACGATGGGCATGGTCTCCGAGGCGATCGGCCTCGCCCTACTCGGCAGTTCGATGGTCCCGGCGGTGTTCGCCGCGCGCGCCGCGCTCAACCGCCGCGCCGGCCGCGTCGTCACCGAAGCGGTGCTGCGCGGCGGCCCGCTGCCGCGCGAGATCGTGACACGCCAGGCACTCGAGAATGCCTGCGCCGTGGTGGCGGCGACCGGCGGCTCGACCAACGCCGTTTTGCACATCCCGGCCATCGCCAACGAGGCGGGGATCCCGTTCGACATGGACGACGTGGCGGCCGTGTTCGCCCGCACGCCGCTGATCGGCAATTTGCAGCCGGGCGGAAGGTATCTTGCCCGCGACATCCATGAGATCGGCGGCGCGCCGGTGGTGCTGCGCGAGCTGCTGCGCGGCGGCTATATCCACGGCGGCGCGCTGACTGTCACGGGGCGCACGCTCGCGGAGGAACTCGCGGCGGTGCCGGAGGCAGATGGCGAGATCGTCCACCGGTGCGACGCGCCGCTGTCGCCGAACGGCGGCTTGACGATCCTGAAGGGCAATCTCTGTCCCGACGGCGCTGTGCTGAAGACGGCCGGGCTGAAGTCGCTGCGCCATCGCGGCCCCGCCCGCGTGTTCGAAAGCGAGGAGGCGGCGCAGCACGCGATCGCCAACCGGCTTTACGCGCCCGGGGACACGATCATCATCCGCAACGAGGGGCCGCGCGGCGGCCCCGGGATGCGCGAGATGCTCGGCATCACGGCGCTGATCTACGGCCAGGGCAACGGTGAGAAGGTGGCGTTGCTGACCGATGGCCGGTTCTCGGGCGCCACGCGCGGCATGTGCATCGGCTATGCCTGCCCCGAGGCGGCTGCCGGGGGACCGATCGCGCGGGTGCGGGACGGCGACATGATCGCGATCGACGCATCGCCCGGCGTCGGCGCGATCCATGTCGCGCTAAGCGAGGCCGAACTTGCCGCCCGTCCGCTCGCGCGCGCCGCCGCGCCGCCGCGCGGGGGCGTGCTTGAGAAATATGCCGCCGTGGTCGGCCCGGCGAACAAGGGCGCGGTCACGCACAGTGGCAGGGTGGAGTGGCCGCTGGACCCGGTTCCCGATGTGCCGGGAGATCGGCCTGGCCCGGGCTGGAGGCGGCGGGGCTGAAGGCAGGGGAGATTGTGCTGCCGATCGGCGCAGCGACGGGGTGGCGGGGCGGCGGCGCGGATCGCGAAGGTTATCGACCTGCACCGATTGCCGAGACACGCGGGCTCGCAGAGGCACCTGAGGCCTGCCGCAAGGTCGCGGCGGGAGCGGCCGGGCGTAGCGTCCTGCGGGCGCAGGACTGAGGCGCTACCCGAGCCGCTTCTTGGCGGACAGGCGTGAAGCGACCGCAGGCGGCGCATCCTCGGTCCGGTCGACAACCAGCTCCTCGATCAGCAGCCGTGTGATCCTGAGCTCGCCCACCCTGCCGCGGCGGGCGGCGAAGCGACCGAGGTCGAACCGACCGAGCGCGAGACGGCCGATGGCGAGGCGGCCGATCGCCACCGCGCCGAACGCGACCGCACCGACCGCGAGCGCACCGGCGGCGGCGGCGAGCAGCGCCTCGGCGCGGAGCTCGATCTCGGTGGTCTTGGCGGGGGTGAGCTCCTTGCCCTCGGTCTCGGGCTGGTCATTGTCCATCGTCGGGGTTCCGTCTTGCGGGATGGGCGGCACGCCTGCATTGACCTCGAAGGCCGGGCGCGGAAAGGAAGCGGTCATGGCGGAGCTCATCCAGTACGGGGATTTCGAGAAGGTTGACATCCGCGTCGGCACCATCATCGACGCGCAGCCCTTTCCCGAAGCGCGCAAGCCCGCGCTGAAGCTTACCATCGACTTCGGGCCGGAACTCGGCACCAAGCGATCCTCGGCGCAGATCACGGTCCACTACAAGGCCGACCGGCTGATCGGGCGGCAGGTGGCGGCGGTGGTGAATTTTCCCCCGCGCCAGATCGGGCCGTTTTTGAGCGAGGTGCTGACGCTTGGCTTCCCGGATGAGGACGGAGCGGTGGTGCTGGTCCGCCCCGATTTCCCGGTTCCCGACGGCGGCAAGCTGTTCTGATGCCGAGCCATTATTACACCGTCACCTGGGACCAGTTGCATCGCGACGCGCGCGCGCTGGCGTGGCGGCTGATGGCGCGGGGGCCGTGGCGGGGGATCGTGGCGGTGACGCGGGGCGGGCTCATTCCGGCGGCGATCGTCGCGCGCGAGCTGGAGGTGCGGCTGATCGAGAGCGTGTCGGTGACGACCTATGCTGGCGAGAGCGAGGCGCTGCGCGGCGAGCCCGAGGTGGTGAAGCCGCCGGGCGCGGCCGGGGACGGCGAGGGGTTCCTGATCATCGACGATCTCGTGGACACGGGCGCGACCGCGCGGGTCGTGCGCGCGCTGCTGCCGAAAGCGCATTTCGCCTGCATCTACGCCAAGCCCGCCGCGCGCGAGGCGGTGGACACGTTCATCACCGAGGTGAGCCAGGACACCTGGATCCTGTTTCCATGGGACACCGACGCCGAGCCGCGCTTTGTCGAGCCGCTGGTCCGGCGGCGGTAGGCCCGCGCCAGCGCAGGCGATCGGCGCTGTGGCGCGCTCCGGTCAATGAAGCTCGGTCATGGAGGCCGGATGATCCCCTGCTGCCCGGGAACCGTGTCCATCAGCTTGCTGGCGATCATGCGGGATTTCGGGCGGCGTGGGGCAGGTGAGGAAAATCCGTGCTCGCCGCAACCCGTCAGTCCCGTCCTTTCACCTCCGCATCGTGCTCGCCGAGCCGGGGGGCCGGGCGGTGGATGCCGCCGGGTGTTTCGGAGAGTTTTACGTTCACGCCGAGCGTGCGGAAGCGGCCGGTATCGGCCACCATGCCGCGCGCCAGCACATGCGGGTCGCTGAACACCTCGTCGAAGCCGAGCACCGGACCGGCGGGGATGCCCGCGCGCTCCAGCGCCGCCAGCCAATGCGCGGCGGGCCGGGTCCGCAGCTTGTCCTGCAGCAGCGCCACCAGCTCGCCGTTGTGGGCGACGCGGTCCTTCACCGTGCGGAAGCGCGGGTCGGCCGGCAGCTCCGGCAAGCCGACGATGTCGCAGAGCGTCACGAAGAAATGCTGCTGGCTCGCGCCGATGGTGATCCAGCGGTCTGCGGTGTCGAACACCTGATAAGGCGAGCTGCCGCGATGCTGCTGGCCGATGCGCGGCGGGCGCGTGCCGGTGGCGAAGTAATGCGCGGCCTCGTACACGCAAAGCGACAGCGCCGACTCCAAGAGCGAGGTTTCGACGCGCTGGCCGCGCCCGGTGCGGTGCCGCGCCTCCACCGCAGCGAGCAGGCCGAAGGCGAGGAACATCCCGGCCGCGACGTCGGAGATCGCGATCGGCAGGCGGAAGGGCGGCCCGTCCTCGGGGCCGTTGATGCTCATCAGCCCCGACATCGCCTGCGCGATCAAGTCGAACCCGCCGCGCGCCGCGTACGGCCCTGTCTGCCCGAAGCCGGAGATGGAGCCCATGATCAGGCGCGGATTGCGCGCATGCAGCACCTCCCAGCCGATGCCGAGCCGGTCCATTACGCCGGGGCGGTAGTTCTCAACGACAATATCCGCTTTTCCGGCAAGCGCGAGGAAGCGGTCGCGCTCGGCCTTCAGGTCCATCACCACCGCGCGCTTATTGCGGTTCCAGATCATGAACGGCGCGCTTTCGCCGTCCACGAACGGCGGCATGTTGCGCGCGGCATCGCCCTGGGGCGGCTCGATCTTGATCACGTCGGCGCCGTGGTCGGCGAGCATCATGCAGCAATAGGGGCCGGAAAGATTGCTCGTCAGGTCGAGCACGCTGAGCCCTTCCAGTGCTCCGGTCATGGCTTCTCCCTCCGCTTGGCGCTGCCCGAGCCTGATGGCATCTTGCGCGCCCGGAAGCAAAGGCGGGCAAGATGGCGAACAGCGACGACGTGCTGGTGGAGCAGGACGCGGACGGCATCGTCACCGTGACCCTGAACAAGCCGACCAAGCGGAACGCGGTTTCGTTCGCGATGTGGACGCGGCTCGGCCAGTTGTTCACCGAGTTCCGCGAGCGGGCAGATGTGCGCGTGGTGATCCTGACCGGCGCGGGCGGGCACTTCTCGGCGGGCGCCGACATCTCGGAGTTTCCGAAGATGCGGGCCGATGCCGACGCCGCGAAGAAGTATAGCAAGGCGGGGCACGACGCGACGCTCGCGATTCGCGAGCTGCCGCAGCCGGTGATCGGTGCGTGCCACGGCTACACGATGGGCGGCGGCTGCGGACTGGCGCTCGCCTGCGACATCCGCGTGGGCGACCGCACGACGCAGATGGGCATTCCGGCGGCCAAGCGCGGGATCGTCTATAGCGTGCTGGATACCGAGAACCTGCTGCGCGCGGTCGGGCTCTCGCGCGCCAAGCTGGTGCTTTATTCGGGCAATGCGTTCCCCGCCGAACGCTGCCTCGCGATGGGCCTTCTGGACGAGATCGCCGAGGCGGGGGCGCTCGCTGGGGCGCGCGCGCTTGCCCGCGAGCTGGCCGAGCGCGCGCCCTTATCGCAGCGCGGGGCGAAGCTGACCCTCAATGCGCTTGCGGCGAACGAGGCGGGCGCGCGCATGGCGGAGATCGAGGCGGCGCAGAAGCGCGCGGCGAACAGCAACGATTACCAGGAAGCGACGCGCTCGTTCTTGGAGAAACGCCCGCCCGTGTTTCAGGGCACTTGATGGAGGGCAGCGTCGCGCCGCTTGATTGGCGCAAGTTCCGCGACCCGGCGCTGACGGCGAGGGGGGAGCGGCGCGCGACGGTCGCGTTGAAGGCGCTGGAGACGCTTTGGATCAATACCGGCACGCTGTGCAACCTTACGTGCCGCAACTGCTATATCGAATCCTCGCCGCGCAACGACCTGCTTGCCTATATCACGCGCGCCGAGGTGCGCGAGTACCTGGACGAGATCGCGCGCGCGGCGCTGCCCGTGCGACTGATCGGCTTCACTGGCGGCGAGCCGTTCATGAATCCCGAGATCGCGGGGATGCTGGACGACGTTCTGGCGCGCGGCTTCGAGGCGCTGGTTCTGACGAACGCGATGCAGCCGATGCGGAAGCTTCGTGCGCCTTTGCTTGCGTTGCGCGACCGCTACGGCGCGCGGCTTCGGCTTCGGGTGTCGATCGACCACTACACGAGAGAAGGGCACGAGGCCGAGCGCGGGCGGCGAAGCTGGGAGCCGGCGATCGAGGGCCTGGTTTGGCTCGCGCGCAATGGGTTCGCGCCGGATGTGGCCGGGCGGCGCTTCGGGGCCGAGGGCGAGGCGGCGCTGCGGGCGGGCTACGCGCGGTTGTTCGGGGCGCTAGGGATTGCGATCGACGCGCGGGACCCGGTGCGGCTGATGCTGTTTCCCGAGATGCGGCCGGACGCCGACGTGCCAGAGATCACCACCGCCTGCTGGGGTATTTTGAACAAGTCGCCCGACGATGTGATGTGCGCCTCGGCGCGGATGGTGGTGAAGCGGCGGGGCGCCGCGGCGCCCTCGGTGCTGGCTTGCACGCTGCTGGCCTACGATCCGCGGTTCGAGTTGGGGCGTACGCTTAAGGAGGCTTCGCGGGCGGTGGCGTTGAACCATCCGTACTGTTCTTCTTTTTGCGTGCTCGGCGGGGCGGCTTGCAGCCGGGGGTAAGGCTCCACACGGAGTTCGCGGATGGCCGTCTCCGCACACGCGGCGACGGCCATGACGATTGCAAGTAACGGCCCCTCAGTGACCGCCGTGTGAAACCAGTCGTCCGCCCCGCAACCAAAGACCACCGAAGAGCACGGCCCCGACCACCACCACGATGACTGTTGCTAGCGCGTACAACTCCGGCGTCGGCCCGAGGCGCATGGCGGAGAACACGACCATCGGCATCGTGGAGGCGCCGGGGCCGGAGGTGAAGCTCGCCACCACCACGTCATCGAGCGAGAGCGTGAAAGCGAGCAGCCATCCGGAGATCAGCGCCGGTGCGAGCAGCGGCACCGTGACGAGCGCGAAGACGGTCCACGGCGAGGCGTAGAGATCCATCGCCGCCTGTTCGAGATCGGGTGGGGTGTCGGCAAGCCGCCCCTGCACGACCACCGCGACATAGGCGACCGACACCGAGGCATGGGCGAGCGTGACGGTGAATGCGCCGCGACCGGCGGGCCAGCCGATGCTCTGCTCCAGCAGCACGAACAGAAGGAGCAGCGAGAGGCCGGTGACGATCTCCGGGATCACCAAGGGCGCGGCGATGAGGCCCGCGAACAAGGCGCGCCCGCGGAAGCGGCCTAGCCGGGCGAGCGCGTAGCCCGCGAGCGTGCCGACGATCAATGCAAGCGTGGCGGAGGCGGCGGCGATGCGGAGTGAGAGGAGTGCGGCGTCGATCAGCGTGCTGTCGTGCCAGAGCGTCGTGTACCAGCGGGGGGAGAATCCGGCCCAGCTCGTCACCAGCCGCGCGTCGTTGAAGCTGAACAGAATCAAGAACGCGATCGGGCCGTAGAGGAAGGCGTAGCCCGCGAGCAGGCAGGCGAGGGCGAAGCGGCCTTTCATCTCCGGCGCATCCGGCCGGCGAGCGCGGCGAGCGCGGCGGCGGCGGCCATCAGCGCGAGCATCGCGACGGCGAGCGAAGCGGCGGTCGGCCAGTCGCGATTTTCGAAAAACTCCTCCCACAGCACGCGGCCGAGGAGCTGCGCCTGCGGACCGCCGAGCAGCTCCGGCACGACGTATTCGCCGATGGCGGGGATGAACACGAGCAACAAGCCCGCCCGCACGCCGGGCAGCGACAGCGGCAGGACGACGAAGAGGAAGGCGCGGAAAGGCGAGGCGCCGAGATCGGCGGCGGCCTCGATCAGCGCCGGATCGAGCCGCGACAGGCGCGCGTAGAGCGGCAGGATCATAAACGGGACGTAGGTGTAGACCATCCCGCAATAGAGGCCAGCATCGGTGTAGAGCAGGCGCGTGTGCAGGACGGCGGCGAGCAATCCTTGATCCTGCAACAGCCCGATCCAGGCGTTGAGCCGCATGAGGAACCCGGTCCAGAACGGAAGCATCACCAGCACGAGCAACCAGGGTTGCCGATGCGCGGGCGCGCGGGCGATGGCGAGCGCCATCGGATAACCGATCAGCAGGCAGGCGACGCTGGTGATCGCCGCGACTTTCAAACTTAGCAGCAGCGCGTGCGCGTAAAGCGGGTCGGCGGCGATCTGGCGCAGCGCGTCGAAGCCGGGTGGGAGTGCCACCGGCGGGATCGCGTCGGCGGGTTGCAGGAGCGCGATGGCGCAGACGATGACGAGGGGCGCCGCGAGGAAGAGCGCCAGCCACGACCAAGGGACGATCAGCACCGGGGCGTTCTAGTGAAGGGTCGGGCGGATGCCAATCCGCCGACGCAAGCGCTGCGGTTCGGTGACCTTCTGTTGCGGTGTGCCCACATAAGTCGAGAACGCCAAGCTTACGTCCGGCAAAGGCTGAAATGGCGAAATGCCCACGCTTTCCACGAATGCCCCGCCCTCTGCATAGGCTCCCAGTGAAGCAGATACGCCATCCCAGTTTAAAAGGGTGGGCCTTGGCCCCCAATGCCACTGCTTAGCACCGGTGGCGTAAAATTCTGATCCAACACTTCGATCGCAAAGGCAGGAGAGGCGAGCCAAATTCCGAAAACTAGAACCACAACGTACTTCACGTGGTCATTCCGTAACAAATATGACGAAGCCAGCTCCTGAAATTCACTCAGATTTGGACATCTCGCGCTCAACTGCATCGCGATCGGGTCTATCGTCCCGAATACGGAATAAACGGCAACCCCCCGGCGAGCCAGAACGCCGATCGCCTATGCGCGCAGGCGTCACTCGGCACGGCGAAATGAAGTAAATCACATCCGGAACCGGACGGATGGCGACGGCGAAACGTGACCGGCTGCACCCGCCCTCGGACCGGCTCGGCAGGGCGACCGTCATCCGACCCTACAGGCATTGAAGTGATCACTTCGCGACGGGTTGACGGCGTCAAGTTGTCACTTGGATGGCCCGAAATGAGGCAAGTGATCACTTGGCCGATCCCGGAGCGGCGGTGTTGTCACTCGGCAGGCGGGGCGGCGGGGCCAAGTGTACACATTCCGCTCGTCCGCTGCGTCAGCACGCAAGCCGGGTGAAGGCGGGTTCGATCAGCTCGCCGAAGCGCATGACGGGCCGGTCCGGCGCCGCGTAGCGCGGCCAGGGCAGATCGACCAGGCTCGGATCGCCGCCGCGGGCGAACGAAGCCCACATCCGCATCATGGTCCCCGACAACGCCTCCATTTGCGCCGGGTCGCCGCCCGCGATCATCGGCGGCTCCCAGTGCCGCCAAGTGCCGAGCACGAAGGGTAGCTCGATGCAGTGGCAGGCCTTCCATTTCGAGCCGGGCGGCGCCCAATCGAAGCGATAGACGAACACCGGCCGGCCGGCCCGCGCCATCTGGTCGGCCAAATCCGCCACCGGGCGGTCGAAGCGGTGCTCGGTCACCAGGTCGCCCAGCACGTCGCGGGCCGAGGCGCCCGGCCGCCGCTGCGCATAGAAGGCCATCGCCCCGGCCGATCCGGCGAGGCCCGTGAACAGGTCGGCCATCTTTGCCGGATCGGGGGTTTCCATCGCGGGGTCGGCGACGAAGAAGGCGTGCATCTCCTCGCGCGTGGAGCCCACCAGCAGATCGACGCCGCGCCGGACCGCCGCCTCGGCGGCGCGGCGGGTGAATTCGGCGACGCTCGCGCTGCCGTCCGAGACCGGGGGAAAAGCCGGGTCGATGCTGGCGAAGGTGGCGTTCTCGCGCGCGATCTGCATTTGCAGGGTGATCAGCTCAGCGGCCGGGGCGGCGCGCAGCCGGTCGGCGGCGTCCGGCGCCGCCGGGTCGATCCCGAGCAGCGCCATCAGCCGCCGCGCGCGGCCCGCCGCCTCCTCTTCCGACGGACCAAGGCGGGGCGGCGCGCTCTGCACGATCGCGCGGCGGAAGAGGCCGGCGGTTTCCTCCATCGCGAGGAGGCGCAGGATCGAGATGCCGCCGGCCGACTGGCCCATCAGGGTTACGTTCTCCGGGTCGCCGCCGAAGGCGCCGATATGGGCGGCGACGAAGCGGAGCGCGGCGGTCTGGTCGCGCAGGCCCATTAGCCCGTCCGCGCAGCCGGGCAGGCAAAGGAAGCCGAGCGGCCCGAGCCGGTAATTCACGCCGACGAAAACCAGGTCGCCGGCGGCGGCGAGCGCAGCGCCGTCGTACCAGTCGAGCGAACCGGCCCCGCTCAGGAAGGCACCGCCGTGCAGCCACACCACCACCGGGCGGCGCGCGCCGTCCGGGGCCGGGGTGACAATGTCGAGCGTCAGGCAATCCTCGGACTGCTCGCGCGTGTAGTCGCCCATCGCGGCGCGCAGCCGCGAGGGCGGCTGTGGCGGGATCGGGCCGGGGCGCGTCGCGTCGCGCACCCCCTGCCAGCGCGCGGGCGGCTGCGGCGGGGCGAAGCGCAGCGGACCGACAGGGGGGGCGGCGTAGGGCACCGCCCGGAAGCGCACCAGCTCGCCGTCCCGCACTCCGGCCAGTTCCCCGAGCTCCAGACGCACCCGCACCGCCTTATCCATGCAGTTCTGCCTCCGCCGCGGCGCGTCGCCGCGATCCCGTCAGGAATATTCCCACCGCCGCCGCCGCGCTGATCAGGGCCGGGACGGTCGCCAGCGCAATGATGCTGCGGGCGGGCCATTCGAGGCCCACGAACGCGCCCGCGAAGGCCGGACCGACGATCGAGCCGATCCGCCCCATCGCCGAGGACCAGCCGATCCCGGTGGTCCGCAGCGCGGCCGGGTAGAGCATCGCGCCGATGGTCGCCTGCCCGACGCCGCCGATCCCGAGCCCCGCGCCGATCAGGAACAAGAGGGCGGGGACCGTGCTGTTCGGCAGGCCGCCGAAGGACAGCACCAGCACGAAGGCCGACCCGATGACGAACGATGCGGCGAGATAACGGGCGCTGCCGACGAACGGCACGCAAACGAGCATCAGCAGCACGCCCGCGATGGCGCCGAAGCCGGTGTAGCTGTTGCCGAGGGCGGCGGTGGCGCGGTCGAAGCCGAAGCTCGTCAGCAAAAGCGGGAGCCAGTAGGTGAACGAATAGCTCTGCATGAAGGAGAGGAACGTCATCGCCCAAAGAAGGAGCGTCGGAATGGCCAAGCCGTCGCGCAGCAATCCGCCCGGGGCGCTGCGCTCCTCGCGGCGGCGGGCCCGGCCGGCCGTGTCCGGGAGCCATGCGAGCAGGGCGAGCGCCAGCAGGAGCGGGGCGACGCCGCCCAGCACGAACGGGCCGCGCCATCCGAACTGCCGCAAGAGCGGCACGGCGACCAAGCCGCCGAGCGAGATGCCGAACACGATCGCCACGGTCACGGCGACCGCCGTCAGCTCCCGCCGCCGCGCGGGCGCGTGGTCCGAGGCGAGCGCGATAGCGGTCGGGACCGCGCCGCCAAGCCCGAGAGCGGTGACGAAGCGGGCAGCGGTGAGCTGGCTTATGCCGGTGGCGAACAGGGTGAGCAGGCAAAGGAGGCCGAAGGCGATCACGCTGACGATGATCACCCGCCGGTGGCCGAACAGGGAGGAGAGGGCGCCGCAGCAGAGATAGCCGATCACCGCGCCGAGGCTGGTGGCGACGAAGGCGGGTGTGAAGGCGGCCGGCGGCACGTTCCAGACATGGGCGAGCGTGGGTGCCGCGTAGGAGATTACCGCCGTGTCATAGCCGTCGGCCAGGATCACGAGGAAGCAGAGCACCGAAGCGGCGATCTGCACCCGGAGCGGCTCCGTCCGCTCCGATACTGCCTGTCCCGCGCCCATGCGTTTCGTCCTCGCGGCCACCATCGCTCGTCCCCGGAGCATGGAACTGCTATGCGGCGCGACGCTAGGGCACGGCCCGGGCGCCGTCCAACGTCCCACTTGCGAGGAGGGGCCGCTTTCCCCATAGACGCCGCTCTTTCCAAGGAGCCCGCCGCCAATGCCTGCCATCACCCTGCCCGACGGAACCGTGCGCCGCTTCGACGGCCCGGTGACGGGCGCGGAGGTGGCGGCCGCGATCGGCCCCGGGCTCGCCAAGGCGGCGCTGGCGATGAAGCTCGACGGCAAGCTCGTCGATCTGGCGACCAGGATCGAGCGGGACGCCGCGGTGGTGTTCGTCACCCGCCGCGACCCCGAGGCGCTGGAGCTGATCCGCCACGACGCGGCGCATGTGCTGGCCGAGGCGGTGCAGGCGCTCTATCCCGGGACCCAGGTGACGATCGGGCCGCCGATCGAGAACGGGTTCTACTACGACTTCGCCCGCAACACCCCGTTCACCCCGGAGGATTTCCCCCCGATCGAGGCGAAGATGCGGGAGATCATCGCGCGCGGGGCGCCGTTCCGCCGCTCTGTGATGGACCGCGAGGAGGCGATCCGGTTCTTCGAGGGGAAGGGCGAGAGCTACAAGGCGGAGCTGATCCGCGACCTGCCGGAAGGCGAGACGATCAGCCTCTACTCGCAGGGCGACTGGATCGACCTCTGCCGCGGCCCGCACATGCGCTCGACCGCCGATGTCGGCCCCGCTTTCAAGCTGATGAAGGTGGCCGGCGCCTATTGGCGGGGTGATCACCGCAACGCCATGCTGAGCCGCATCTACGGCACGGCGTGGCGGGATCAGAAGGAGCTCGACGCCTACCTCCATCAGCTCGAAGAGGCCGAGCGGCGCGACCACCGCCGGATCGGCAAGGAGATGGACCTGTTCCATATCCAGGAGGAGGCGGTCGGCAGCATCTTCTGGCACCCCAAGGGCTGGCGGCTCTACCGGACGCTCGAATCCTATCTGCGGCGGCGGCTGGAGGCGGCGGGCTACCAGGAGGTCCGCACGCCGCAGCTCGTGGACCGGGCGCTGTGGGAGGCTTCGGGCCACTGGGAGAAGTTCCGCGAGCACATGTTCATCGCCGAGGTGGCCGACGAGGACAAAGTCCTGGCGCTGAAGCCGATGAATTGTCCCTGCCATGTGCAGATTTTCCGCCAAGGGGTGCGCAGCTACCGCGAGCTGCCGCTGCGGATGGCGGAGATGGGGTCCTGCCACCGCTACGAACCTTCGGGCGCGCTGCACGGGCTGATGCGGGTGCGCGCGTTCACCCAGGATGACGCCCACATCTTCTGCACCGAGGAGCAGATCCCGCGCGAGACGGCGGATTTCGTGCATCTGCTGGCGCGGGTCTATCGCGACCTGGGCTTCGAGGCGTTCCGCGTGAAGTTCGCCGACCGCCCGCCGGTGCGGGCCGGGGCCGACGCGGTCTGGGACAGGGCGGAGGCGGCGCTGAAGGAGGCCTGCGCTCTGGCGGGGGTCGAGTATGAGTTGAACCCAGGTGAGGGTGCCTTCTACGGCCCGAAGCTCGAATTCGTGCTGCGTGACGCGATCGGGCGGGACTGGCAGTGCGGCACGCTGCAGGTGGACTACATCCTGCCCGAGCGGCTGGACGCCGAATATGTGGGAGAGGACGGGGCCCGGCACCGGCCGGCAATGCTGCACCGGGCCATTTTCGGCAGTTTCGAGCGGTTCCTCGGCATCCTGATCGAGCACTATGCCGGGCGTTTCCCACTCTGGCTCGCGCCGGTGCAGGTGGTGGTGGCGACCATCGTCTCCGACGCCGATCCCTGGGCGCGGGAGGTGCAGGCCGCGTTCGCCAGGATCGGGCTCGTCGCCGAACTCGACCTTTCCAACCAGAAGATCAACGCCAAGGTGCGCGAGCACAGCCTCGCCCATGTTCCGGTGCTCGCGGTGATCGGCCGGCGGGAGGCGGAAAGCCGCACGGTGGCGCTGCGTCGGCTGGGCGCCGAGGCGCAGGAAATTTTGCCGCTGGAAGAGGCGGTGGCGCGGGTTGCGACGGAGGCCACGCCTCCCGATCTCAGGGACACGTCGAGGCAGGCTTGATCCGCAGCCGGCGCATCAGCCACATTCGACGCTTGCTGCCACGATGAGAGGAGGACCCCCATACCACGAGGCCCGATGACTGCCCCGCCGACGCGGGACGGACCACGCGTGAACGAGGAGATTCGCGCGCCGCAGGTGCGGCTGATCGACGAAGAAGGCGAGATGCAGGGCGTGATGAGCGCGCGGGAGGCGCAGAGCCGCGCTTTCGCCGCCGGGCTCGATCTGGTCGAGATCAGCCCCAACGCCGACCCGCCCGTGGTCAAGATCCTTGACTACGGCAAGTTCAAATATGAGCAGCAGAAGAAGAAGAACGAGGCGAAGAAGCGCCAGCGGGTGATCGAGATCAAGGAGATCAAGGTCCGCCCGAACATAGACGAGAACGACTATCAGGTGAAGATGCGCGCCATGAAGTCGTTCATCGAGGAAGGCGACAAGGTGAAAGTCACCCTGCGCTTTCGCGGCCGCGAGATGGCGCACCAGGAGATCGGGATGCGGGTGCTGGAGCGCATCCGCCAGGAAATGGACCCGGTCACCAAGGTCGAGCAGATGCCGCGGATGGAAAACCGCCAGATGGTGATGGTGCTGACCCCGCGTTAGGCGCGGGGCCGGACACGCGGCCCTTTTCTGCCTCCGAGCGCAGAGGCATTGTGGAATCCGCGCCTCCAACGCCGTAGCGTTGCTGCGGGGTACGGGAGCGTTCGGAGCGTCGTGAGGACGGAACGCCGGCGGATAGGCGATCGGGTGCGGGAGAGCGGCGATCCCGGGGTGTACGCGCTTACGCTGGGTTCGCCCGGCGCGCGGCCGTTTCTGCCGGCGCCTCCAGCCTGTTCGATGCCGGATGGGCGCCGGGTGGCGCTGGCGGCGGCCGCGCACGCGCTGGCGCTGGCCGCCGTGATCTGGTTCGGCACCGCCCCATTGCGCCAGGCCGGGCCGTCCGGGGCGGCCGAGTTCGCACTGGTATTTTCCCCCGCCGAGGCGCCCGCCCAGGCAGCCGAGCATCCCGTGCCGCCGCCCCCAGCCGCTGCACCCGCCGCCGCTCAGGAACCTCAACCGCCGAGCGTCCCCGATCCGCAGGCCGCGTCGCCTGCACCGCTTCCTTTGCCCGCGGCGGAACACGAAGTGCAGACCGCAACGGCGCTGCCGCTGCCGCCGGTGCCGCCCGCGCACCCGCCGCCACCGCGCCCGGCGGCGCATCTGGCCCGGCGCGGCACAGGCTCCGGCGCACCATCTCCCTCGCTCTCGGTGGCGGAGCGGGCCGAGCCCGCGACCGTCGCGATCGCCTCTGCCGGGCCGACCTTGATCCCGCCCCGGCCGGTCGCCGGAATGGAGACCGACCGGCCGCCCGTGTATCCCGAGCTCGCGCGGCGGCGCGGCGAGCAGGGGCGGGTGGTGCTGCGCGTCAGCGTGGGGCCGGAGGGAAGGCCGCACGAGGTCGCGGTCGGCCAGTCGAGCGGCTTCGAGACGCTGGACGCTGCGGCGGCGGACGCGGTGCGCGAATGGCGGTTCGTGCCGGCAACCGAGGACGGACGCCCCGTGGCGGCGGTCGCGCTCGTTCCCATCCGCTTCCGACTGACCGACTGAATGACCCTGCGAGGGGCGCGCGCTGCGCTGTATGGCGCCCTGTGCGCGGGCCTGTGCCCTCCGGCCTGGGCACAGTCCGATAACACGTCCACGCTGCCGCAGGTCGAGGTGGTGGCGCCGACGCCGCTGCTCGGCTCCGGCATCGCGCGCGACCAAGCACCCGCCAGCGTGCATGTCCTCACCCGCGCCGATATCGCGCGCTCGGGCGTTCCCGATCTGCTCGGTGCGCTCGATCAGCAGGTAGCCGGCGTTGCCTTGGACGACGCGCAGGGCAACCCGTTCCAGCCGAACCTGGAATACCGGGGCTTCGTCGCTTCGCCGGCCGACGGGACGCCGCAGGGCCTCGCCGTCTATCTCAACGGTGTGCGCTTCAACGCTCCGTTCTCGGATGCAGTCAACTGGGATCTGCTGCCGTCCGTTGCGATCGACAGTACGAATCTGGAGGGCGCCAATCCGGTGTTCGGATTGAATGCGCTCGGCGGGTCGCTGTCGATCCAGATGAAGACCGGATTCACCTGGAACGGCGCCGAGGGAGTGATCTACGGCGGCTCCTTCGGGACGGTCAGCGGCACGGCGCAATACGGCATCCGCAGCGGCGATGTAGCCGCTTACATGGCGGCCAATGTGCTGCGCTCGGACGGCTGGCGGCAGCTCAATAGCTCCGCGCTGAACCAATTCTACGGCGATATCGGCTGGCGCTCACCGCGCGCCGAAGTGCATGTGAATGTGCTTGGGGACGACAACACGCTGAACAATCCGGGCACCGTGCCGGTGCAACTCCTGTCGGTCGATCGCACCGCGGTGTTCACCGCGCCGAACCGGACCACGAACAGCTACGCCTTGCTGAGCCTAAGCGGCACATGGAGCGTGAGCGACGCGGTATCGATGCAGGCGCTGCTTTACTACACGCATCTCTCGCAGCGGATCGCGAACGGCAATGCCGCCGAGGCCGTGTCGTGCGCGGGGTCGTCGGCAACCCTCTGCGACGGCAACGATATCCCGTTGCTGGACACGGCCGGGGTTCCGATACCGGATTTCCTGAACGGCGGTCCCTATTCCGAGCTGAACGAGCTCGGCACCGATACCAACGGCTATGGCGGCTCGGTGCAGATGACGCACGATGCCACGGTGGCGGGCCACCATAATCTGCTCGTCGCTGGGTTGAGCTTCGACGGCGGCCTGTCCGATTTTTCCGCCAACACGCTGCTCGGCGGCGTCACCGACGTGAACGGGGTTTTCGTCGGGCCGGGGATCGCGATCGACCAGCCGGGCGGCCCGATCGCGCCGGTGCGCCTCGGCGTGACCACCGCCTATTACGGCGCATACATCGCCGACGTGTTCGATATCACCCGTGCGCTTTCGCTGTCGCTTGCGGGCCGCCTCAACGTCGCGGCAATCGACCTGGACGACATGCTCGGCACCGGCCTGAGCGGCAATCACAGCTACACGCATTTCAACCCGGGCATCGGGCTCACCTGGCGCATCACGCCCTCTCTGTCGGCCTATGCGAGTTATGCCGTCGGTAACCGCGCACCGACACCCGCCGAGCTTTCATGCGCCAGCCCGCAAAGCCCGTGCACGCTCGCCAACTTCTTCACCGGCGATCCAAACCTCCAGCAGGTGGTCTCGCACAGCATCGAGGCTGGGCTGCGCGGGCAGGTGCGGGGCGCGGGGATCGCCTGGAACCTCGGCCTGTTCCGCACCTCGGTCAGCAACGACATCCTGTTCGTGGCGAGCAGCGTGCCGGGGCTCGATTTCTTCCAGAACGTCCCGCAAACCCTGCGCCAGGGGATCGAAGCGGGTCTTACCTGGAACACCAAGCGCGCACAGTTCTGGGCGAATTATGCCTACACCCGCGCGACCTTCGAGAGTGCCGTGACGCTCGACAGCCCGCTGAACCCGGCGGCCGACCCGAACGGTCAGATTCATGTGGTAGCCGGGGACCAGCTCCCTGGTGTGCCAGCGCAGCGGCTTAAGATCGGGATGAACTATGCGGCGACCGATTCTTGGATGGTCGGGTTTTCCGCCATCGTGAGCAGCGGGCAGTACCTGTTCGGTGACGAGGCCAATCTTACGCCCAAGACCAACCCTTACGTCGTGCTGAACCTGAACACGAGCTACCGCGTGCGGCCCGGGGTGGAGCTGTTTGCACTCGTGCGGAATCTACTAAACATCAAATACGAAACCTACGGCACCTTTTCGCCGACCTCGCTCGTGCCGATCGCCGCCGCCCCCGGAGCGAGCGAGACGCGCAGCCTCAGCCCGGCGCCGCCGATCGGCGCCTATGGCGGGCTGCGCGTCCGCTTCTGACGCGCGGGGGCTAGCCGGCGACCGGTCCCGCGGCCTTGCGGCAGGCCGCCACCGCCTCGCGCGCAGCGCGAGCCATCAGGCCGCTGTCGTTGGCGATGGTAACGAAGCGGAAGCCCATGTCGATCATGCGCGCGGCATAGGCGGGCGTGCCATTGTGCAGCCCGGCGAACTGGCCGCGCTTCTTGGTCTCCGCGAGCAGCTTCTCATAGATGCCGAGAATCTTCGGCTCCTCGCGGTCGAGGATCGGGATCATGCCGAGCGAGAAGCCGAGATCGGATGGGCCGACGTAGATGCCGCTGATGCCCGGTACGTCCAGGATCGCCTCGATATTGTCGATCGCCTCCTGCGTTTCGATCATCGGGATCACCAATACCTCGTCGTTGGCGATCTTCTGGTAGTTGCTGGCCTCGCCGTACATCGCCGCGCGGATCGGGCCGTTGCTGCGCTTGCCCTGGGGCGGGTAGAGGCAGGCGTCAGCAAGGCGCTTGGCCTCGTCGGGCGTGCTGACCATCGGGCAGATGACGCCCCAAGCACCGCCGTCCAATACCTTGCCGATGACGCCGGGCTCGTTCCAGGGCACGCGCACCAGCGGCGTGACGGGATGCGCCTGCATCGCCTGAAAGCATTGCACCATCGATTGGTAGTCCTGGACGCCGTGCTGCATGTCGACGGTGACGCTGTCCCAACCGCACTGCGCCATCACCTCGGCCGAGAAGCCCGACGGGATGGCGAGCCAGCCGTTCACCACCGCCTTGCCTTCCTTGAGGCGCCGCTTGATCTGATTCGACATCGATACGCAATCCCTGTCCTGGATCGAACGCAGCCACCGTATTGGCAGCCACGGTTCCCGTCAAACGGCGTCCCAGACAAATTCAGATGCATTCTTTATGATACTCTAACGCTCGGATAACATTCTTGCGACTCAGGTACGATGTTTCTCGCGGAAGAAAGGAGGGCCCCACAACGGCAATCGTGCCGGGGCGGCTTTGATATAGGGGAAATGGTATGGCCACGCTGACCGTCGGCGCCGGGATGCAATACGCAACCATTCCGCAGGCGGTCGCTGCGTCGCGAAATGGCGATGTGATACTTGTCAATGCGGGAACCTACACCAACCAGTTCCTGACCATCAACGACAGTATCACCCTCGAATCGGTGGGCGGGAACGTCACCATTAACGCCACCGAGCCGCCGCCAAACTTGAAGGGACTCATCCTGATCGGCGACGCCACCCACGATCCCGACGTGACCATCCAGGGGTTCGTGCTGACCGGCGCGGCGATCCCCAAGAGCGACGGCAACAATGGCGCCGGCATCCGCTATCAAGGCGGCAACCTGACACTGATCGATGACACCATGTCGCAGGATCAGGACGGCATCCTCGCCACTCCGATCGTGCTCGGCACCGGGACAGTCATTGTCAACCAGTCGACCTTCTTCGCTGACGGTGCTGGCGACGGCGAGTCGCACAACATCTATATCGGGCACGTCGCGCAGTTCATCATGGAGGACAGTGTTTCCGAGGGCGCGATCGTCGGCCACGAGGTCAAGAGCCGGGCGCTCGACACGGAGATACTGAACAACACGATCATGGATGGCCCGACCGGCACTTCCAGCTACGAGATCGAGATCTGCAATGGCGGCACCGCGCTGATCCAGGGGAACACAATCGAGAAGGGACCGGGCGCGCAGAATCCCATCATGATCTCCTACGGCCCGGAAGGCAGCCTGCAACCGGGCTCGCTGACCGTGACCGGCAATCTGATGATCAACGACTTCAACAACCCGAACGCCGAGGGGATCGCCAACGTCACCACGATCCCGGCGATCGTCAACGGCAACACCTATTCGGGCCTGCAGCCGACCCGCTTCCTGATCGGGCCGGGGGTCGTCAGCGGCAACGTGCTGCTGCCGCCGGACCCGACCCCCTGGGTGACCCTGACGGCGAGCGGCACCAGCTTCAGCGCCGGACCGCTGCCGCTCGAGCTGCTGGTGACCGGGAGTAACGACGGCATCTATCTGGGTACCGCGCCCGGCACCGTGATCGCCACGGGTTCGCAGATCTACCTGCACTCGTTGAGCGGTGTAACGAACCAGATCACGCTCGAGTCGGGCGGCACGATCCAGAGCCTCGGCACGGACACGATCACCGTTGGCGGTACCGGAAGGATAACGGCGAGCGGGGCCGGGAGCTCGATCACCACCGAGGCGGGCGCATCCTACATCATCTCGCTGAGCGCATCGGGTACCGTGGTCAGCAACGGCAGCGACAGCATCACGATGAACGGCCTGCTCGGCACGCTGGTCGCGAACGGCAACAACGAGGTGATCAATCTCACGGGCGGCACCCAGATCGTGACTCTGGCGGGCAGCGGTGTCATCAGCGCGCGCGGCCCCGACACGATCACGGTGGCCAGAAGCGGCACCGTGATCGCGAGCGGCCAGGGCAGCACCTCGATCACCACGCTCCCGGGCGCGTCGGCCGACATTACGCTCTCCGCCGCCGGGACGGTGATCAGCGGCGGCACCGACACGATCACGCTGAGCGGCAACACCAATGTCACCGCGACCGGCGCGGGCACCACGATCACGACGATTGGCGGCACACACCTGATCGACATGCAGAACACCGGCACGGTGATCAGCGACGGCAGGGACGCGATTACGTTGGGGGCCGCCGATTCGAGCGTGCTGGTGAACGGGATCGGAGCCTCGGTCACCACGGCCGCCGGTGGGAGCCATCAGGTGACGCTGGCGAGGGGCGGCAACCTGCTGAGCGCCGGGAGCGACGAGATCAGCCTGACCGGAGGTTCCAGCCAGGTGCAGGCGAGCGGTGATGGCACTACGATCACGTCCTTGCCCGGCGCGACGGACAGCATCACGCTGTCGGCCTCTGGCACGATCGACAGCGGGGGCACCGACCGGATCACCGCGCTCGGCACTTCCAGCGCGACGATCTACGCGGCGGGAACCGTCACCATCGCCGCGCAGGGCGCCAGCCTGACGCTGACCAGCGAGGCTGGCAGCTACACGCAGGTGACCGCCGGCAGCGGGTTGTTCAGCTATATCGGCCAGGGCGGCACGCTCGACTTCATTGGCGGCAGCGGCGGCGCCACGATCGCCGCCGGCGCCGGTCCTGCGATGATTCATTTCGGGTCAGGAACCACAACCGCCGATATGGGCACCGGCACCGACGCCCTCATCTTCAGCCACGGCGCTGGAGGCAGCGACGTGATCACGAGCTTCAATCCGCAGCTCGACACGATCTCGTTCCAGGGCTTCAGTTCGATGCCGGTGCAGTCGGAGACGGTGGCGGGCGGCTCGACCTACGTGACGCTCGGCGACGGCACGCAGATCACCTTCGTCAATGCCACCGGGATCGTCCTGCCGCCCTGAGGCAGGTCAGCCGCGCTGGGTGCAGCGCGTGCGCCCATGATGCGCTTTTCACGGTGCCGAAAGGGAATCAATGACGAGGTGACTACATCTCGCACATAAATGGAATTGTCTCTTGAGCGGATTCACGGTCGCGTGAAACACCGGCGCGGCAGAAAGGAAGATTCGAATGGCGACGTTGACCGTAGGTAAGGGCATGCAATTTGCCACGATCGAAGGGGCCGTCGCTGCCTCACACGATGGAGACGTCGTGCTCGTGTCGGCGGGTGTATACAAGAACGACTTCGTAACGATAAACGATAGCATCACCCTGGAATCCGTGGGCGGGGCGGCAACAATCGTCGCTACCGAGCCGCCGCCGAATCTGAAGGGACTCATCCTGGTTGGGGATGGCTCTCATAGCCCTGACGTGACGATCAATGGATTCGTGCTCAAGGGCGCCGCGATCCCCGCCAAAGACGGAGGAAACGGCGCTGGAATCCGCTATCAGTCGGGCAACCTTACGCTCAGCGACGATGTGTCGGAGCATAACCAGGACGGCATCCTCGCCACGCCGATCGTCAGCGACACCGGCACTATCATCGTCAACGACTCGACCTTCGCCTCGGATGGTTCGGGGGCCGGCTACACCCACAACCTTTATATCGGTCATGTCGCGCAGTTCGTGTTCCAGGACAGCGTCTCCACGGGGGCGATCGTCGGGCACGACATCAAGAGCCGCGCGTTCGACACCGAGATACTGAACAGCACGATCTCCGACGGGCCGACCGGGACCGCGAGCTACGAGATCGAGATTTGCAACGGCGGCACCGCGCTGATCCAGGGCAACACGATCGTCCAGGGGCCGAAGAGCGAGAACCCGATAATCATATCCTATGCCCAGGAAGGCGACACGCAGCCCGGCTCACTGGTCGTTACCGGCAACCTAATCGAAAACCAACTCACCAGCCATCCGCCGGTTGGCATATTCAACGCGTCCACCATTCCAGCGGTGGTGAGCAACAACGAATATTCCGGCCTCACGGCCGCGGAGCTGCTGATCGGCCCGGGCACGCTCATCAACAATATCTCGCTCACCCCGGCTGGCGTCACGAGCGCGGCGAGCATCGCCGGCAACGAAGGCATGACGAGCACGACCAGCGATTCCATCAGCGCCACCGGCACGAAACCTAGTGACGTTTCGACGAACGGCGTGAACCAAGGCCTCGTCTTCATCGGCGGCTCCGGGACGGGCGCAAGCGCCAGCAGCGGCGCGGCCGCGACCAGCCTGCCGTCGTCGTCGCCTTTTTGGGTCGCAAGCGGCGATCTGGCAGGCGATTTCGTTGCGAGCCGGAACGACAGTTCGGCCGCCGCGCTCAATCTCGTGCCGTCCAATCTAGGCGGCGCGGTGTTCTATAGCTCCGTCGCGGACGGTGCGGCATCGCCCTATACGGCCGCCCTCCTCGATCAGCCGCGCGGCTGAGCTGCCCTTTCCAGCGTCCCCCTGCCCCGGTACTGAGGGGCGGGCGGGAGGACGCAGGATGGCACAACGGATCGAGGAGCTTATCGAGGCGGCGCGCAGCTTCCTGGGCGAGCGCCTGACCACCAGCACCGGGCTGCGCGAGCATCACTCGCACGGGCAGGACACGCAGCCGCCCGCGCTGCCCGACGCGGTTGCCTTCGTGGAAACGACGGAGGAGGCGGCCAAGCTGGTCGGGCTCTGCAACCGCCACCGCGTCCCGGTGGTGGCGTGGGGTGCCGGCACCTCGCTCGAAGGACATGTGACACCGGTCCGGGGCGGCATCACACTCGATCTGTCGCGAATGACCCGCATCATCGAAGTGAACGCGGCCGATATGGACTGCAGGATCGAGGCCGGCGTCACCCGCCCGCAGCTCAACGAGCACTTGCGCGACCAGGGCCTCTTTTTTCCCGTCGATCCCGGTACCTCGGCGTGCACGCTTGGTGGCATGTGCGCGACCCGCGCCTCCGGCACCAACGCGGTACGCTACGGCACGATTCGCGAGAACGTGCTGGGGCTGACGGTCGTGCTGGCCGACGGGCGGGTGATCCGCACCGGAGGGCGGGTGCGGAAATCCGCGACCGGTTACGACCTGACGCACCTGTTCATCGGGTCGGAAGGCACCCTCGGCGTGATCACCGAAATCCAGCTCCGCCTGCATGGGATCCCGGAGGCGATCTCGGCCGCCGCCTGCCAGTTCTCCGACCTCCGTAGCGCCGTCGATAGCGTCATCACCATCCTGCAAAGCGGTGTTCCGGTGGCGCGCATCGAGCTCCTGGACGATGTGCAGATGGGCGCCTGCATCGCCTACTCGAAGCTCGAAGGGCTCGCGGCGCTGCCGAGCCTTTTTCTCGAGTTCCACGGCACGCCGGCGTCCGTTGCCGAGCAGGCGCAGCAGGCCGAGGCGATCGCGCGAGAGTACGGGGCCAGCCTTTTCCGCTGGGCGACCGATCCCGAGGAGCGCACCAAGCTATGGCAGGCGCGGCACGACGCGCTCTGGGCTGCGCTCGCGCTCAAGCCGGGGCACAAAGGGCTGGCGACCGATTCGATTGTGCCGATCTCCGAACTCACCGACGCGGTTACGGGCACCAAAGAGGACATCCTCGCCTCTGGCCTGACCGGGGCGGTGGTCGGCCATGTCGGCGACGGCAACTTCCATACTGTCATCCTGGTTCCGCCGGAGCCGGACGGGCTCGAGCGGGCGATGGAATTAGACCGCAAGATCGTCGCGCGCGCGCTGGCGCATGGCGGCTCGTGCAGCGGCGAGCACGGGGTCGGCATCGGCAAGCGCGAGTTCATCCTCCAGGAGCACGGACCGGAGGCGATCGCGGTGATGCGAAGCCTGAAGCACGCGCTCGACCCGAATGGCATCATGAATCCCGGCAAACTTTTCTTGAATTGAAGCAGCCGTCTCGTCGCCGATATCCGGCGCGCTTTCCCCTGGCTGGAAATCTAGCTATATGCGGATGTTGTTTGTAACCGCCGGTTTGCTGCTTGCCGCGGCTCCGGCTTTCGGCGGCCGCCGCGTTCTGATTCCGCCTATCAACGCCAGGAGACGAGCCGCCATTTCGGGCAGGCCGGGGAAAGCGCGGAGCACGCACCGGCAACCCCAACAGCTGCAGCGGCAACGCATATCCACATCTATTTCCGCCCGTATTGGTCTATGCCCCAGCCGCCGAGGAAGATAATGATGAACATCGCCGCGTAGAGTTTGAATCCCAGTAGGCCGATCGCCGACGGCGCGAGATCGAGGCTCTTGGCGACGTCGGGGAAGGTCAGGACGGCGAGGAGGTCAATGTAGTAGGAGGCGAGCGACCAGCCAGCCAGCGCGACGCACACGAGATAGGCCGTCTAGTGCCGCTCGACGAAGGGCGGCAGCGGCGAAAGTCGCCCGTCGTCGCCCGGGAAATACGTCTCGCTCGCCAACATCGACGCATCTGCAGGCAATCTCGCGCAACTATAGCCGCGCGCTCACTCTCCCGACAGTTCGCGGCGCGAGCGGTCGAGTTCCTCGCTGTAGCGACGGAGCGCATAGGCTTCGGTCAGCAACCCGATCACCTGCTTAGTGTCCGTCCCGTCCACTACCACGAGGGCATCGCTCTCCGCCGCCTCGAAGGCGCTGATCGCCTCCTTGATGGTCATTTGCGGCAGCAGCATGTCGTTCGTCTGGTGCAAAATGTCACCGACATGCTCCGCATTCTGGCCCTCGGCATGGGCCTCGTCGACGAAGACAATGCCCGCATAGCGATCCTCGGCGTCGATCGCCACCACCCGCTGAGTCGAGCCGAGGGGAAAATCACGCCGGAAGGCGGCAAGCGGCGTTTCCGTGCGCACCGTGCGGACCTGCCGGCGCATCATCCGCCCGACGGTCAGGTTCCGCATCCAGCCAATATCGACGGCGCTGCGGATCGCTTCGCCGCGCAAATGGAACCGCCAGGTTGCGAAGGAGTACCCGAAGGTCCGCCGTACCGTGAGCGAGGACACCACCACCGCGCCGATCACCGCGACAGTCATCGGCAGGCTGCTGGTTGCCTCCAGCGCGAGAAAGCTCATCGCGAGCGGTGCGCCGATGATCGCTACCGCCGTCGCGCTCATGCCTACTACGGCAGCCGGTACGATCAGCACCGCGTAATGCGGGATCAGGATCTGCTCCACCCCGGCGAAGAACTTGCCGATCAGCGCGCCGAGAAACAGTGAGGCGAAAAACAGGCCGCCGCGGAAGCCGGAGCCGATGGAGGTAGCGGTGGCGATCGACTTGAGCACGATCAGCAGCCCGACCCAGGCGACCGGAAACGGCGTTTCGATCACCATGCCGATCGCGCCGTGGCCTGAGGAGAGAACGGCAGGCGTGATCAGGGCGAGGAGCCCGACGATAACCCCGCCGAGCGCGGGACGGATCAGGGCGGGCAGCTTGGAACGGCGGAACAAATCCTCGATCAGCGTTACGCCATACATCACCGCGATCGCGATCGCCGCGCAGACCCCGCCGAGCAGCAGGATCGAGGGATAATGGCTCGGATCCAGCGGCGGGATCACGAGGGTCAGATCGAACGGCGAGCGGCCGATCAGATGCAGCACCGAGACCGCCACCATCGCCGAGGCGGCGACCGGGGCGAAGCTCGCTAGGGTGTAAGTGCCGATCACCAGCTCGTAGCCGTAGAAGGCGCCGCACAGCGGGGCGTTGAACGCGGCCGAAATCGCGCCCGCCGCGCCGCAGCCGACTAGGAGCCTGAGGTCGCTACGGCGGACGCGGAAGCTACGCCCGATACGCGAAGCCACACCGGCGCCGATTTGCGTGTAGCCCGCTTCGAGCCCGATGGAGGCGCCCGCCCCGTTGGAGATGATCGTCTGCAATGCCACGATCAGGCTGTCGTTCAGCGACATCCGCCCGCCATAAAGGGCATTGGCCTCGATCGGGTCCACCGCGCGTCGCGGCCAGTAGCGCATGGCGAGCCAGGAGAAGCCGCCGAGCACAAGGCCGCCGAGCGGCGGTACGAGCAGCGCGCGGTGCCAATCCACCACCGATTGCGCGCTAAGGTGCTGGTCCATGTCAATCTCGAAGAGCAGCACGTGCGCGACCTGTGCTGCCGCCGTCATCAGGTACACCAGCACCCCCGCAATGGCGCCGATGACGGCGGCCACCACCACGAGCCAAATCTCGTTCGCCCGTACGAGGGCGCGCAGCGTCTGGGGAGCGTGCAGCACCGCTTCGATCGGACGCCGGTGCCGCCTCGGCGTATCCCGGCGCAGGACCTTCCCGTGCCGCAAAGGGTGCCCGCGCGCAGCCTCGCCGGCCGCGATGCGCGGGGCGCTCGCAAACGTTGGCTGGCCGGAAGCAGCGGACATGGCCGACGTCCAAAATGAATCGAGGCGGCCGCCGGACAGGATGACCGACGGGGAAGCACGCGACTTTTGATATCAGCCGCCGCTTCCTTCAACACAGAAGGCCGGCCGAGTGGCAAAAGCATGGTAAAAAAATAGTTCTGGAAGCGTAAGAATGCTGATAGACTGGACCTTTTCGCGGAAGCGCAAGGCTGGAATGCGCCGCGCGCCTAGGTTGGGGCCGCGCGTTCGGCGCGGGTGGCCGCAAGGTCGTCGGCGATGAAAGCCCTGACCACTTCGGCGAAGCTTTCGTGTTCGGCAAAGCCGAGGGCGCGTGCCCGGGCGCTTGCGAACCGGGGCGGCCACGTGCCGACGATCGCCGCTATCTCGGGGTCCGGGGCGCGGCGGATCAGCCGGGCCGCGCCGGGGCGCACCTGCTCGAGCGCGGCGATCATCTCGCCCACCGTGACGGTGATGCCGGGCGGGTTGATGCCGCGGGCCACGCCAAGCTCTGCCCCGGGCAGCCTGGCCGCGTGCAGCAGCCAATCCACGGCCCGGCGCGGGCTCGCGAGCCAGGCGGCGAAGTCCTCGGCGACCGGCAGCTCCGATCCGAGACCGAGCAGCGGCTCGCGGATGATCCCGGACAAGAAGCCCGAAGCGGCGCGGTTGGGCCGCCCGGGCCGCACGACGACCGTCGGCAGGCGAAGCGCCACCAGGTCGAGGAAGCCGCGGCGTGACGCATCGCCTAGCAGCAACTCGGCTGCGGCCTTCTGCGCACCATAGCTGTTGGCCGGGACCTGGCGCGCCTCATCCGCGATTACGGAGTCCTGCCCGCCGCTGAACGTCGCGACCGAGGAGGTGAATACAAGGCGCGGGGCACGCTTGCTCGCTGCCTGCGCTCGTCGGCATGCGTCGGCGACCGCAAGCGCCCCGTGCAGATTGACGCGCAGCCCGAGATCGTAGTCGGCTTCGGCCTGCGCCGAGACGACGGCGGCGAGGTGGAACACGACCGCAGTCCCCGGCGGGATCGCCGTCTCGGGGAGCGCGGTGACGTCACCTTCCAGACAGGTGACTGGAAAGCCCGCACCGGGGGGCGGTGTGGTCGGAACCATATCGAATAGCGTGAGGGCGGTGACGGGCTCCCCGCCGCCGATTCCCCCGATTTCGGTGATCCGGTTGGCGAGCTTCCGGCCGAGGAAACCGGCCGCACCCAGGATCGTGACCTGCACTTCAGCGCATTCCGGTGATGGAGGCGGTCACCGCCCGCGGATCGCGGGTCGGCCAGCGCCCCGCATCGACCTGTGCGAGGAAAGTGCCGACGATCGCGTTGAAACCGCCGGGATCCTCCAGGTTGATCCCATGGCCGCAGCCCGGCATCACCGCGAGTGCGGCGGAACGGATTTCCCGCTTCATCAGAATACCCGGCGCGAGACACGGCCAATCCTCGTCGCCGTGCAGGATAAGCGTCGGCACGGCGAGCGCGCGCATCTGCTCCACCAGGTCGTAGAGCGACGGCCGCTCGCGCTGCACGCCGAGCTGGGTGTTGATCGCCCCGCGCGGATCGTGCTCGGCCAGCATCCGCTTGAACTCGGCGAAGCCGCGCGGATCCTTGTTCTCGAACTGAACGCGTGTCGGGCCGTATGCGTATTTCTCGGCGAATGCTGCCATCCCATTCGCCTCGATGAAAGCGGCGACCGCCTCCGCCTCGGCGCGGAAGCGGGCGCGCTGGTCGGGCTCCGCGCCGTAGCCGCAGCCAGCGACCACGAGCGACAGCGCGCGCGACGGATGGCGGAAGCCGAAATGCAGGGTCGCGAAGCCGCCCATCGAGAGGCCGACGATATGCGCCCGCGCCAGACCGAGGTGGTCGAGCACGGCCAGGATGTCGTCGGCGGCGCGCGCTTGGGAATAAGCGGCCACCTCGGTGGGAACGTCGGACGGCGGATAGCCGCGGGCATTGTACGCGATCGCCCGATAACGCTGGCCGAAATGCCGGAGCTGCGGCTCCCAGCTCCGGTAGTCGCCCGCATATTCGTGCACGAAAACGACCGGCGTCCCGCTGCCGGTCTCCTCATAATAGAGCCGCACGCCGTCGTTGGTGCTTGCCAAGCCCATGCTCTCCCCCGTCCGGGTCAGCCTCCCAACGAGATGACGAGAGGGGCGCCCGTCTGCACAAGATGGCTGAAAGTGTCGCTGCGCGCATCAGCGACGAAAGTGCCGCAGCCCCGGCTCCATAGCTCGCCGAAGCTCGACTTGGCGGTGAGAGGGCCCGCAGGGAGGCCGCCGATCCGGGCTTGCGCGCGCGGCGCGACGAAGACGCGCACGGCAAGCGCGCCGTTCGGCTCGGCCAAAGTCACGACGGCGGCGCTCGGCTCGAGGTTGATTATCGTCAAAATCACAGCGCCCGTGCTCTCGCGCGCCAGCACCTCGCCGTTTGATGGCGGCGTGCCGGCGATGTAGGCGCAGCGCGCCTTCTCCGCGTCCTGCCGGTCGCCCGGCATGAGGCGGCCGCTGTCCAAATAGGCGAGTCGTCCGTTGGCGAGAGTGACGGCCTGCAAGCCGTCTACCACCAGCGGCTCGGCATGCACGGGGGTAAAGGGCGGGAGTGCCCCGAGACGGGTGAGCTTGCCGCCGGGCATCCTCGACCACAGGACCGCCGGGCCGCCGCCTGGCAGGATGTAGTGGCTCGGTTCCCCGCCGAGCGCCGGCACGCGGTCCGGCGCGGGCGACGCCTCGACCGTCTCGAAAGTCGAGCGCGGGGCGGCGGCATTGTGCAATCGGGGAGGCGGCGGCGCGGACGCGAGGGCCCGATAGAGCAAGAACGCGGCGGCCGCGACCAGCGCTAGCCCGAAGCCGCCGCCGAGTGCGGCGGGCAGAAACGAGCGGGGCTTGGGGGTCGGCGGCGGTTCCCGGACCGGGGCGGCTCCCGTGACGATCACCGCTTCGGGCTCAAGGGCGGTGCGGTCGTAGCGAGCGCGCCGATTGGCATCCGACAGCACATGATAGGCTTCGCTCAGCCGCCGGAACGCTTCCGCGCTGCCGGTGCCGGCAACATCGGGATGCAGGCGGCGCGCGCGGGCGCGAAACGCCGCCTTCACCTCCTTGGCGGTCGCCTCGGGCGGAATGCCGAGCCAGGCGTAGTAGCCGAGCGGATCCCTGTGCATTCGCCGTGATGATATCCGAAGCGGCCCGGTGGGGCGACGGACGACGCCCTGCCGCTTGCGCCCACTGCGGGCTACCCCCTACGCTCGTTCCGCAACAAGCAACGATGCCGCGAGATACGGCAGGAATGGGAGGGATTGGATGGCCGCGAGGGAACAGTTCCGCATGCCGGGGAAGGTGGCCGCGCTGGCCGGGCTGATCGCGTCTGCGCTGCTCGCCGGCAGTCCGCCCGCGGCCGCGACCCAGGGGGTGAGCGATACCGAGATAGTGATCGGCACGACCACCGACCTCTCCGGCGTGACGGCGATCCAAGGGGTCAACAACTCGAACGCGATCCGGATGGCGTTCGACCTAGTGAACGAGAAGGGCGGCATCAACGGCCGCAAGATCCGCTACGTGGTCGAGGATACGCAATACACCGTGCCGCGCGCGGTGCAGGCAATGAATAAGCTGCTCAACGAGGATAAGATATTCCTTGCGCTCGCCGACGGCGGCACCCCGCTGAACGACGCGGAAATGCCGATGGAGTTCGCCAAGGACGTGCCGAATGTGTTTCCGCTCACTTCGGCGCGTTCGATGTATCAGCCCTATAATCGGCTGAAGTTCGGCCAATTCGCTTCCTATTACGACCAGATGCGCGCGGCGGTGAAGTATTTCGTCGAGCAGCGGCACCGCTCGAAGTTGTGCGCTATGTATCAGGATACCGATTTCGGCCGTGATGTTATGGCGGGGATCGCCGACGGCGCCAAGGCGATGAACCTGACCGTGGTGGCGAGCACCGCGCACAAGCCGACCGACGTTGATTTCAACGCCGCGGTGCAGAAGCTGCACGATGCGGGCTGCGACTGGATCGGCCTTGGCACCATCGTGCGCGACACCAACATCATCCTCTCGACAATCAAGAAGATGGGCTGGAATCCCGACGTGGTGGGGCAATTCGCCTCTTATGACACCGCAGTCGCCACGCTTCCGGGCGGTGCGGCGGAGGGCTTTTTCTGCATGACTCCGGCGCTCTATGCCTATCCGGATGATCCGAACCCGGCGGTGCAAGCGTTCGCCAAAGCCTACAAGGCGCGCTACGGCATCGACCCCAATTTTCACGGCGAGGTTGGCTGGACGGCGGCGAATTTCGTGATCGAGGCGCTGAACCGGGCAGGGAAGAACCTGACGACAGACAGCTTCATCGCTGCGATGGAGAGCATCCACGACTACAAAGACATTTTCGGTAGCACGCTCAGCCTTGGACCCAACCAGCACCACGCGTCCTCTGCGTCGTTCCTGACCGTCGTCAAAGACGGGCGATGGGTCCCGGTTTCGACCGAGCAGATGTCATACTAGCGGGCCACCGCTCCCACTCCGCCAGCCGAGAGCAGCGGCGGCGCCTTCCAGGCGCTGCCGGGGCGACCTAGCGCGGACTTTCGCCTTTACCAATGGTTCACCTGGTCGCGCTACAGCCGGCGTACGGTTCCACATGCGGCGGCTATGGCCCTGCCGCGTCATCTCCGGCATAGCCTGCGACCGTCCAAGGCCCCCGGGAGCACGCGCATGACCCCCCGATTCGACATCACCGGCATCGGCAACGCGATCGTCGACGTGCTCGCACGGGTGGACGATGGTTTTCTTTCCCGCCACGACATGCGAAAGGGCTCGATGACGCTCGTCGATGCCGAGACGGCGGAGCAGCTCTATGCTCTCCTGCCACCGGGCGAGGAGCATAGCGGCGGGTCAGCTGCGAATACCTGCGCTGTCGCGGCGTCGCTCGGCGCGCGCGTTGCCTATCTTGGCAAGGTCGCGGCCGACCAGCTCGGCGCCGTGTTCCGGCATGATCTTGCGGCGAGTGGCGTGTATTTCCCGTCCTCGCCGCTCGCGCACGGGGCACCGACGGGCCGCTGCCTTGTGCTCGTCACCCCTGATGCTCAGCGCACCATGCACACCGCGCTCGGCGCGGCCGTGACATTCGGCGAGAGCGATGTTGACGAGACGGTGATCGCGGATTCTGCGATTGTATACTTGGAGGGATATCTGTTCGATCCGCCCGCCGCTCAGGCGGCGTTTCGGCGAGCCGCCCGCATCGCGCGCGCGGCGGGGAGGAAAGTGGCACTGTCGCTTTCCGATGCGTTTTGCGTCGACCGCCACCGTGCCGCCTTCCGCGCGCTGGTGCGCTCCGAGATCGACATTCTGTTTGCTAACGAAAGCGAAGTGACCAGCCTCTACGAGGTCAACAGCTTCGGGGAGGCGGTCGCAGCGGCGCGCACCGAGGTGGAGATCGCTGTGCTTACCCGCAGCGAGGCAGGCAGCGTGATCGTGCATGGCGGGGAAACCATCGCCATCCCCGCGGAAGCTGCCCGGGTGATCGACACGACCGGAGCGGGGGACGCCTATGCCGCCGGGTTCCTAGCAGCCTTCGCTGCAGGCCGGGGACTGGCGCGGTGCGGACAGCAAGGCGCTCTTGCCGCGGCTGCAGTGATTAGCGACTGGGGTGCGCGTCCCCGCTCCCCGATCCGGCGCGTGAACTGACACGCGGCCCGCCGTGCAACCCCTCTACTGGCTTCCCGAAGCAACCGACTTTCGCGCAGCGCTGCGCGAGTTCCAGGCCGACCCGTTTGCCGCCTGGGGACAAGCCGTGGCGCTCGCCGGCCTGCGGCTCGATTTCGTGCAAACGAATTCGCTCGACCAAGTGGTGCGGGGGCGTTTCGGGGTGCAGCCGCAGGAGAGCATCGGCAAGCCCATCCGTCTTGCCTTGCTCGGCTCCGCGACGACGGCCCATCTGCACGCGGCAATCCGCGTTGCTGGGCTCAGGCGCGGGTTGTGGATCGAAACCTACGAGCCCGAATACGGCCAATACTGGCAGGAGTTGTCCGATCCCGCATCGGCCCTGCACAGGTTCAAACCGAACGCGGTGCTGTTTGCGCTGGATGCCCACCACCTCGCCGCTGGCATCCACGCCGGTTTGGCCGCTGACCATGCAGCCGCGGCTCTTGACGAGCTCTCCGGGCGCCTGCGCGAGGCATGGCGCTTGGCGCGCACGCGGTTCCGTTGCACCGTGATCCAACAAACCGCGCTTCCGGTCCACCCGCCGCTGCTTGGCAGCAACGATCATCGCCTGCCCGGTTCGCGTGCCAGATTCATCACGCTGGTGAATGCCCGTTTGCGCGCGATCGCCGATTCCGAAGGGGTCGACCTTCTGGCGCTCGATGAACAGGCCACCCGTGACGGCCTTGCTGCCTGGCACGACCTGGCGCTGTGGCATCGCTCCAAGCAAGAAATTAGTCCGCTGGCCGCGCCGATGTTCGGCGAGCTCGCAGCCCGGCTGCTCGCGGCGCGGCAGGGCCGCTCCGCCAAGTGCCTCGTTCTCGATCTCGACAATACGCTCTGGGGCGGCGTCGTCGGCGATGACGGGCTAGAAGGCATCGTGCTTGGTCAAGGTTCGCCGCTGGGCGAAGCCTACGCCGCCTTCCAAGCTTATTGCCGTGACCTCGCGCGGCGCGGCGTGATCCTTGCCGTATGCTCGAAGAACGACGAGGCGAATGCTTGGGAGCCGTTTGACAAGCACCCTGAGATGGTTCTGAGGCGCGAGGACGTCGCCTGTTTCGTCGCCAATTGGTCCAACAAGGCCGCAAATCTCCGGCAGATCGCCGCGGAGCTGAATATCGGGCTCGACAGCCTTGTCTTCGTCGACGACAGCCCGTTCGAGCGCAACCTGGTGCGGCACGAGCTGCCGATGGTCGCTGTTCCTGAGCTGGGAGACGATCCGGCCACCTATGCGAGCACGCTGGCCGATGCTGGGTATTTCGAGGCCCTCGGTGTCACCGACGAGGACCGCGAACGAACCTCACAGTATCACGGGAACCGGGCACGCGCTGCACTTCAAGCCTCCGCAACCGATCTCGAGTCTTACCTCCGGGGGCTCGAAATGCGTCTCCAGTGGAAGCGGTTCGACCGGATTGGCATGCAGCGCATCGTCCAGCTCATCAACAAGTCCAACCAGTTCAACCTTACCACCCGCCGGTACAGCGAGGCCGACGTCGACTCGGTGATGAACGATCCGTGTGCATGCGGCTTGCAGCTCCGCCTGCTCGATCGGTTCGGCGACAACGGGGTTATCGCGATCGTCATAGGGCGGATGGAGAATGATGCCGACTGCCGGATCGACACCTGGCTGATGAGCTGCCGCGTGCTCGGCCGCCAGGTGGAGCTCGCCACCCTTGCGGTCATCGCCGCCCAGGCCAGGGCGCTCGGAGCCGCAAGGCTGGTCGGCGAGTACATTCCAACCCGGAAAAACGACATGGTGAAGGATCACTATGCAAAGCTCGGATTCACCGTAACCGAGAGGCGTCCCGACGGAACGAGCCGCGCCGTGCTCGACCTCGTCCGCTTCGTGCCCACGCCGACTTTTATTCACATCGAGGAGGGCTGAGCGCATGCCGAGCGAGCCCGAAATCTATGCCGCGCTGACTGAGATATTTCAAGACGTGTTCATGCGCGACGACATAAAGTTGCACCCGGAGCTCTCGGCTTCGCAGGTGGAAGGCTGGGACTCTTTCAAGCAGATCGAGATTATCCTGGCGACCGAAGCCAAATTCGGCATCAAGATGAGCTCCCGCGAGCTCGACGGTCTCCGCAATGTGAGTGATCTCGCAAGCGTGGTGACGCGGAAGATCGGCGCGGCCCCCGCCTGAGACGGCGCGCGACCTTTACCAGCCCCCGCTCCGCGCGGCGTGGAGTTGCTTGATCCACGTGCTACCGACGATGATGACCTGAGGCATGTTCACCGTGCCCGCGGCGCTCCGTCGTGTTGCGACCGACGATCTTGCTGACCATGCTGTCCTCCTCATAGAGCAGCGCCAGCCCGCGTTCTTCGAATTCGCTAAAGAACCCATCCCAGGTGATGTCGACCAGGCTCTGATGCTCCGGGTTCGAAGCGATCGCACTCACAGGGTCGGCGGTGTCGGCACGGAACGCACAGGGAGACAGGCGGTCGGGGAACGGCGCCGCAGCCCGGAGAGATCACGGCTGGGTTTTGGTCGAAGTCCCCTCAGCCGCACGCGCCAATGCCGCCTCGAACAGGGGCACTGCGCGCGAGGCACGAAACGATCCAGCAGTGACCCGAGCTTGTTGCGTCAGTCTGTTCCGAAGCCGCGGGCTTTCGACGAGCATCCGGATGTTCCAGGCGAGCAGCTCGACATCGCCGGGCGGGTGCAGAAGCGTGTTTTGTCCGTGCCGCCACACGCCACGATATGTAGGAAGATCTGCCATCAGCACCGGCAGGTCGTGCCAAGCCGCTTCAACGGGCGCGAGCGGCATACATTCATCGCCAGAGGGCAGGCAGAATATGTCTGCCGACCGATAGAGCTCGTGCACCTGTTCGGGCATGAGGGCGCCAGGAAACACGAAGCGACTTGGATGCCCATCGGCCAGCGACTTGCCAGGCTCGTCGATCGCAAAATAATGGCCGACGAACACGCACTCGATCGGGGAGCCCCTTAGCGCAGCCACTGCCTGGATCAGATCCGATTGGCGTTTTCGCGGGTAAACCGATCCGACGCACAGTATTCTGATGACGCCGTCCGCCTTTTCGGCGCGGGCGCCGGGAGGCGGCGGCTCGACGATCCCCGGAACAATCTCGATCCTGCCTGCGGCGGCCCCTTCAAGCAGTGGCGCATAGACTGTTTCCACGACGGCGCGGCTTGGGAAAACGAGGCCGTCCGCACGGGCGAACAACTCGGCCGAGCGTGGGTTGGACAAAATATGGCGGAGCCCCGCATAGCCCTCGTGGATCCACCAGATGATCGGCTTGCGCCCCAGCGCGGCGTGAAGTGCGTCGGCTGCAAAGATCGTGCATCCGATTACCACATCAAATCCATCAAGCGCGGCGGACTGCGTCAGGACGATGCCGGCCCGTTCGAAGCGCTCGCGGAGCGCAGCGGCCGGGCCTTCCAGCGCGGGAGTGATGACATGAACGCCATGGCCTCGGTCGCGCAAGCGCCGCGCTTGCTCGAGAAGCGCGATAACGGCCCCGTTCAGCGCAAGTTCGTGGATCGAAAAGAGGATGTTCATTCGTCAGGCAATTGCCTGGTTCTTATGCAGGATTTGCGGGTCTGGCGTTCCGCGGACGGGCGAGCTAGCTTGAACACTGCATTGGCAGCTTCTGGCCTGTGACTTGCGTCGCGAACTGGCTGCCGCCGGCGTGGGCTGTGAACGCGAACGGGATAGAACACTATGATCCGACGCCGTGGATTGTTGAAAGCTGGCGGCGCCGGGGCGGCCCTCGCCGCCACGGGCTTGGCGATGCCAAATCTTGCCCGTGCGGCCGATGCGAATGTCTTGCGCTTCATCCCGCAGGCGAACCTTGCCAATCTCGACCCGATCTGGACGACGCTCTACGTCGTTCGCAACGCGAGCCTGTTGTTCTTCGATACGCTTTATGGCGTCGATCACACGCTTACCCCGCATCCGCAAATGGCGGAAGGTCATGACGTCTCGGACGATGGTCTAATCTATTCGGTCAAGCTTCGCCCCGGCCTGAAATGGCACGACGGCGAACCGGTGCTGTCAAGGGACTGCGTCGCCAGCCTGCAACGCTGGATGGTGCGCGACACCATGGGACAGATGATCAAGGCGCGGCTGGCCGAGATGTCCGCGCCCGATGACCGTACCATACTCATTCGCCTCAGCCACCCCTTCCCGAAGCTGATCTATGCACTCGGCAAGATCGGCACGCCCATCGCGTTCATGATGCCCGAGCGCATCGCCACGACGGACCCGTTCAAGCCGATCGCCGAGTATGTCGGCTCGGGCCCATTCATGTTCCGCAACGACCAGTGGGTGCCGGGCGCGCAGGCCGTGTTCGAGCGATTTCCCGCCTATATTCCCCGAAGCGAGCCTGCCGACTGGATGGCCGGCGGCAAATCGGCCTCGTTCGATCGCATCGAGTGGAAAATCATAAGCGATGCTGCTACCGCCGCGGCGGCCATGCAGAGCGGGGAGGTCGATTGGTGGGAAACCGCCAGCACCGATCTCGCGCCCGTGCTGACCGCCGACGGGAGCCTCAGATTGGATATTGCTGACCCGCTCGGCAATATCGGTGACCTGCGAATGAATCACCTTTACCCACCGTTCAATGACCAGCGTGTCCGGCAGGCGGTGCTGATCGCCACCAACCAGGCCGATTACATGCAGGCGGTGGCGGGCACCGATCCGAAGCTCTGGCGGGAGTCGGCGAGCTTTCTGACCCCCGGTCTCCCCGACTACAGCGATGCCGGGGGGGAAAACCTGAAGCGGCATGATATCGCCGCCGCCCGCAAGCTGGTCGAGGAAGCGGGGCAGAAGGGTGCCAAGGTGGTGCTTGTGATCGGCACCGACGTGCCGATCGTGAAGGCGCAGGGCGACGTCACGGCGGACATGCTGCGCAAGATCGGCCTCGACGTCGACTATGTGGCGACCGATTGGGGCACGGTGGGCGCGCGGCGAGCGCAGAAGAAGCCGCCAGCCGAGGGCGGCTGGAATGCCTTTCACACTTGGCACGCCGGGGTGGATTGCGCCAACCCGGGCGCCAATCCGGCATTTTTCGCGAATGGGGACAAGGCGTGGTTCGGATGGCCGAGCTCGGAGAAGGTGCAGGCGACGATCGATGCCTGGTTCGCTGCTCCCAACGAGGCCGCGGAAAAGGCGGCGTCGGTTGACTTCAACCGCGCTTCGATGGAGTTCGTCACCTTCGTCCCGACCGGGTTCTTCAAAGGTTATCAATGCTGGAACAAACGGCTCTCCGGCGTGCAAGCGGCGCCGTTCCCGATCGTCTGGGGCGTTGAGAAGAAGGCCTGACCGAGCCTGATGTTTGCCTACATCAGCCGACGCATTGCGGCGACCATTCCGGTGATGCTGTTCGTCGCCTTCTTCGTTTTCAGCCTGCTCTACATTGCCCCAGGTGACCCGGCCGCCGTCATTGCCGGCGATCAGGCTAGCCCCGCCGATGTGGCCCGCATCCGCGCCTCCCTTGGCCTCGACCGGCCTTTCCTGGTGCGCTTCGGCGATTGGCTCTGGCACGTCCTGCATGGTGATCTCGGCACTTCGATCTTCACCAACCTGCCGGTCACCACGATGATTGATCAGCGCATCGAGCCGACGCTGTCGCTGATGGTGCTCACCACCCTGATCGCGGTAGTGCTCGCGGTGCCGCTCGGCGTTGTCGCCGCCTGGAAGCAAGGCTCGCTGATCGACCGTGCGGTGATGCTGCTGGCGGTCCTCGGCTTTTCGGTGCCGGTATTCGTGGTTGGTTATCTGCTGGCTTATTTCTTCGCGCTCCGGTTGGGCTGGCTACCGGTCCAGGGATTCACACCGATCAGCCAGGGTTTCCTGCCGTTCCTCCGCACGCTCATCCTGCCTGCGGTCGCGCTGGGTCTGATCTACATTGCGCTGATCGCGCGCATCACGCGCGCCACGATGCTGGAGGTGCTTAGCCAGGATTACATCAGGACGGCACGCGCAAAGGGGCTGGGTAGCCGGGGCATCCTGTTCGTGCACGCGTTGAAGAACGCCGCCGTGCCGATTGTCACCGTGATCGGCAACGGGGTGGCGCTGCTGATCGGCGGCGCGGTGGTGACGGAGACGGTTTTCGCCATTCCGGGGCTCGGCCGGCTGACGGTCGATGCGATCCTGCGGCGCGACTACCCGGTCATTCAGGGCGTGGTGCTGCTGTTCAGCATCAGTTATGTGCTGGTGAATCTGGTTGTCGATCTCCTCTACACCGTGTTCGATCCGAGGATCCGGTATTGAGCGTCACCGCCACCCCGCCGCTCGCGGAGATACTGCCGCCGCCCGTGCGGCGGGGGAGGATTTGGGGCTTCATCCGCCGGCATCCGACGATCGCCGTGGGCGGCGTGCTGATCGCGATCATGATCGGGATCGCGATGTGCGCGCCCTGGCTCGGCACGGTCGATCCGACAGCGATCGCTCCGGCGCAGCGAATCCGCGATCCGTCGGCCGCCCATTGGTTCGGTACCGACATGCTGGGACGCGACATTTATTCGCGCGTAATGTACGGCGCGCGCATCTCGCTGCTGGTCGGGTTTTCGGTCGCCTTGCTGACCTCGATTGTCGGTGCGTTCGTGGGGGTGATTGCCGGATTCATTCGCGTGCTGGACGGCGTAATCATGCGGATCATGGATGGCATGATGTCCATTCCCTCGATCTTGCTGGCGATCGCGCTCATGGCGCTCACGCGGGCCTCGGTGCAGAACGTCATCCTGGCGATTTCGGTGGCCGAGTTCCCGCGGGTCGCTAGGTTGGTCCGGGGCATCGTGCTCAGCCTGCGCGAGCAACCGTTCGTCGAGGCCGCATACGCTGCCGGCACGCGGTTGCCCGTCATCATCTGGCGCCACATCTTGCCCAATACGATGGCGGCGATGACCGTGCAGGCGACATTCATCTGCGCCTCGGCGATGATCACCGAGGCCATTCTCTCGTTCATCGGGGCAGGCACGCCGCCGACGGTGCCGAGCTGGGGCAATATCATGGCCGAGGGCCGCGCCCTTTGGCAAATCAAGCCGCTGATCGTGTTCTTTCCGGCGGTGTTTTTGTCGATCACCGTTCTGGCTGTGAACTTGGTCGGCGACGGCCTGCGCGACGCCCTCGACCCCAGACTGGCCAAGCGCCTTTGACGATGAAGTTGCTCGAAGTCACGGAGCTGCGGACGCATTTCGCCACGCCGGACGGCATCGTTCGTGCGGTCGACGGGGTCTCGTTCAGCGTCGGCCGCGGAGAGACGGTGGCGATCGTCGGCGAGTCCGGTTGCGGGAAGTCCGTCACCTCGATGTCCATCCTGCGGCTCATTCCGCAGCCGCCGGGCAGGATCGCCGGCGAAATCCGATTCGAGGGGCGCGACATCCTGCAAGCGAGCGACGCCGAGATACGCTCCATCCGCGGCAACGAGATCTCGATGATCTTTCAAGAGCCGATGACGAGCCTCAATCCGGTGCTGACCGTCGGGCGGCAGATCGGCGAGACGCTGCGCCTGCATCAGCACCTCTCCAAGGCGGCTGTCGAGCAGAAGGCGATCGAGATGCTGGCCTTGGTGGGCATCCCCGAACCGGAGCGGCGGGTGCGCGAATATCCGCATCAGCTCTCGGGGGGGATGCGTCAGCGGGTGATGATCGGGATGGCGCTGGCCTGCAACCCGAAGCTGCTGATCGCCGACGAGCCGACCACCGCCCTCGATGTAACCATTCAAGCGCAGATTCTCGACCTGATGCGCGATCTTCAGGCCCGTCTCGGCTCGGCCATCATGCTGATCACCCACGATCTCGGCGTGGTGGCGGAAATGGCGCAGCGGGTTGTGGTGATGTACGCGGGCCGCAAGGTGGAAGAGGCCGCGGTCGAGGACATCTTCGCCCGTCCGCTACATCCCTATACGCAGGGCTTGCTCGGGGCAGTGCCGAGGCTCGGCAGTTCGGTTGCGACAGCCGGGCGGGGGCGGCTTACGGAAATCCCGGGGCTCGTGCCCTCATTGCGCGCCCCGCTCCCGGGCTGCGCGTTCGCCACGCGCTGTCCGCGCGCGACCGAGCTTTGCCGGCGCGAACAACCGGCCGTGCTGGCGCGGCTGCCGGGTCACGAGGTGGCCTGTCATCACGCCGAGGTGCCGGTTCCAGTGGCAGCATGAGTGTTCCGTTGCTCGAGGTCCGCGAGCTCAAGAAGCATTTTCCCCTGCAGGGCGGGTTGTTCGGGCGCGTGGGCGGAAAGGTGCACGCCGTTGACGGCGTCAGCTTCACCGTAGCGCGGGGCGAGACCCTGTCGCTCGTCGGCGAGTCGGGATGCGGCAAGTCCACTGTCGGGCGCGCCGTATTGCGGCTGCTGACGCCGACCTCGGGCGAGGTACGCCTCGATGGCGCGCGGATCGATAACCTGACCGGGCACCAGCTGAGGCCGCTGAGACGGCGAATGCAGGTGGTGTTCCAGGACCCGTTCAGCAGCCTCAATCCGCGGATGCGAGTGCGGGAGATCATTGCCGAGCCAATCACCAATTTCGGCCTCGCGCGTGGCAAGGCGCTTGACGGGCGAGTTGCCGAATTGCTGCGGCGCGTCCGCCTTCCGCCCGACGCCGCCGACCGGCTTCCGCACGAGTTTTCCGGTGGCCAGCGGCAGCGCATCGGCATCGCCCGCGCGCTGGCGCCCGGTGCCGACCTCATCGTGTGCGACGAAGCCGTATCGGCGCTCGATGTTTCGGTGAAAGCGCAGATCGTCAATCTGCTGGCGGAGCTCCAGGACGAGCTGGGCCTGACCCTGTTGTTCATTAGCCATGATCTCGCGATCGTGGAGCACCTTACGCACCGAGTTGCCGTAATGTATCTGGGCAAGATCGTGGAACTCGGCGACCGGCGGACGCTCTTCTCGTCGCCGCACCATCCGTATACCCGAGCGCTTCTCTCTGCCGTGCCGGTGCCCGATCCACGGGCGCGGCGGCAGCGCCTCGTGCTCCGGGGAGATGTGCCGAGTCCGATCAACCCGCCCTCGGGTTGCCGGTTTCACACCCGCTGCCCCTTCGCTTTCGATCGCTGCCGCGCTGAGGAGCCGTTGCTGCGGCCAATCTCAGGGCCAGGCCATGTTTCGGCCTGCCACCTGAACTGAGCGCAACGCAGGCGGAACGGTGTCATCACGCCGTTGACACCTGCCGGGGTGAGACCTAGATAGCGGCCTCCCGACGCCGACCCTCTTGCGGTCGGCGTCCGCTGATTGAAAATCGAATCCGATGAAGGGATACGCGGGGAGCGCCTTTGGGTATTATGCTGTGATGGCATGATGCTGGTGGTTTGGGCATTGGGTTTGGGTTTTGTGGCCTGAGCTTGTTGGTCTGGACGAGGGTGCTT